>OJDK01000312.1_pt1 | contig 23060 bp, 23 predicted proteins | sample 1592791 | NCBI WGS metagenome assembly OJDK01 (sample SAMN05416878, study PRJEB24817) | seawater metagenome | isolation source: Sea water | place: Canada:Atlantic | collected 2013-11
GATCTACACGTAAGGAGTCGTCGGCAGCGTCAGATGTGTATAAGAGACAGGCTCAGCAACAGACAGCAAATAAGACAATTGTTATCGCAAACCAAATCAGTAAAACACTTCAAGAACAATTACCAAAACCCGTTGCGGTAACGCCAACACTTTCAGAAGCTGAAATTGAAAATAGCATGGTCGTGTATGATTTCAATCATCTGAAAGTTAAAAACGTACTTGCGGATATGAAAATAAAATCAATTCAAAATAACATAATATTCAGATTATTACCGAAAAATAGTAATTTTATCATCGGAAGCGATAGTGCAGTCCAAAGAGGAAGTATAACGCATTTTAATTGAATTAATAGCAGTTAAATCCCTGTTTTTTTAGTAATTTTGCACTCGCTTAGCGAATAAAGACCTTCAAATTAAAGATATGGCAAAGTTTGAACTTAAATTACCCAAAATGGGAGAGAGTGTTGCAGAGGCAACCATAACATCTTGGCTTAAAGACGTTGGTGATACCATTGAAGCTGATGAGGCAGTTTTGGAGATTGCTACAGATAAAGTGGATAGCGAGGTACCAAGTGAGGTAGATGGTGTTTTGGTAGAGAAACTATTCAACGCTGATGATGTGGTACAGGTGGGCCAAACCATTGCTGTAATTGAAACCGAAGGCGAAGACACTAACGAAACTAAATCTGAGCCAAGAGAACCAGACACGGCACCAAAGCCTCCTAAAGAAGCGGCTGATGTAGCACAGACGGTAACTGCAGCAAAAACAATAACCGAACCTATTGTATCTTCTGAAGACCGTTTCTATTCTCCTTTAGTAAGAAACATTGCTAAAAAAGAAGGCATTTCCCAATCAGAATTGGATACCATTTCAGGTAAAGGAAAAGACGGACGCGTTACAAAAAACGATATCAAATCGTACTTAGAAACCCGTGGTTCAGCTCCAGCAGAAACTCAAAAAGCAGATGACGCAAACCGTACAGCTACATCCAACGCAGTAGAGGCCCAAAAAACAGAAGCACCTAAAACCACTGAAAAACCTAAAGCCGCACCTATTGTGGCATCAGGCGAAGATGAAATTATTGAAATGAGCCGTATGGGCAAACTCATTTCAAAACACATGGTAGATTCTGTACAGACCTCTGCACACGTACAATCGTTTATTGAGGCAGATGTCACCAACATCTGGAACTGGAGAAACAAACATAAAGCAAACTTTAAAAAGCGCGAAGGCGAAAACCTAACCTTCACACCAATATTCATGGAAGCCGTTGCAAAAGCAATTAGAGACTTCCCCTTGATTAATATTGCAGTTCAAGGAGATAACATCATTAAAAAGAAGCACATCAATTTAGGGATGGCTGCAGCTTTAGGAGATGGTAACCTCATTGTACCGGTAATAAAGGATGCAGACCAATTGAATTTGTTGGGCATGGCTAAAAAAGTAAACGACTTGGCTGGTAGGGCAAGAGAGAATAAGTTAAGCCCAGATGACATACAAGGCGGCACATACACCGTAACCAACGTAGGTACGTTTGGTAGCATAATGGGAACACCAATTATCAACCAACCGCAAGTAGCTATTTTAGCTTTAGGTGCGATTAGAAAAGTACCTGCGGTTATTGAAACGCCAGAAGGCGACTTTATTGGCATCCGTTACAAAATGTTCTTATCACATTCTTACGACCATAGAGTGGTAAATGGAGCGCTTGGAGGTCAGTTTGTTAAGGCCGTAAAAGATTATTTAGAAGCTTGGGATGTAAATAGAGAGATATAACCAGTCCCTTTATCAAAAGGAAACTCAGTATAGAATAGCAAAAAAGCACAGTTATTAGGACTGTGCTTTTTTTATTGTGCTTATCGGTCTTCATAAACAAACATAAACCTCTTGTATGGCCTTATGGTAGCAATGTTTATTATGCTTTTCCTGGACCTTCTCAGATTTAAAATTCATCGATTATTTCGACAGTCTCTTGAGCAAAAGGACTGCTATCTATTTGCATTTGTAATACTCTTCTGAAATTATTTAGCTCTTTTTGTTCGATTAACTCTTGAATTTTAGTTCTTCCTTTATAGCTTTTTTGAAGTATTAATTCTATAGCATCATCAATTCCTGTTAATGTACTCGGCATATCATACATAATTGCAATTGGGGCATTTTTTTTATCTAATTGAAACCATAAATGATGTTTTCTAAATTTAGCTTCCATAGCATTGGCTGAAAATCCATTTCGTTTGTAAAATACTTGTGCCTTTTCGCGTATCATTCCTTTAAGGTCAGCTGGAATTACAACCTTGAGCTTGAAATCCGTATATTCTGTTCCATCAATGGTCATTTTTTTGGCAGTTTGAACACTTTCAACCAAATCGGATATAAAATTTTTGTAATAGCCAATGGCTAAGGCTGTTGTTGGATATAGACTTAAGTGACCTAATTGATAATGTTCTTCAATTTTTGCCATATAGGTATTGCATGCATCTTTTATTGAATTATCATCATTTATATCAAATCGTGGCATATAAATTCCATTGAAATCTGTCGGTAATTTTATACCGTTTTCAACTAACAAGAAGGATTTATGGTGACCCATCGCACCTAAAAATAATGCCATTTCAAGAATTACATTATCTCTTGGTTCAATTACCAAACGGTCGTTAGTTTCGGTCAAATCATCAGCAGTTGCAACAAAGACACCAAAATCAAAATAATTCGCCATACGAATTAGATTGTCGAAAGTACTTCTATTTGGTTCCCAAATATCTGGTTCAGACCAGACGAAACAATCTGCTATGCTGGACAAATATGTTTTAACTTTTTCTGCTACTTCTAAACCTGCTTTTGAAGAACCAATAAATATTTTAGGTCTAATCATACAATTTCTCTTTTTAAATCAACAAAAATCGCCTCTATTTCAGCAAGTAATATTCTTAAGTTATCTTTTTTAGATTGTTTGTATCTAAAGATATACTCTCTTCCGTCAACAGATACAAGATTATTTGCTTTGATGTCATCGGTTGCTATTTCTTTCATTTGATTATAGATTACTGGCACTAATTCATAAAATGAAAGATTTTCGTATTTGGATGGATTTATGTCATAGCATATAGCATTAATTTCGAAACTGTTTAAGTCAATATCTTGATTCGAATTCGCCTTGCTGTTTTTCAAAAATCGTATCATTTTTTTTAACCTACCATTTGTTTCCGAACTTCGTTCGTTGATTCTTTTAATACTTAAAAATGGATAATCTGGATTTTCTTTCGAGTTAGTTGCCTTGTTGAATATTTGAATACCTCTATAATCTCCTTTATTATTAATTATTGAAGAAACATCATCATACCAATTAGCAATTACAATATCTACTTCTCGCTTTAGACTCAAGTTTTCAATTTTAATTGCTTTTGGTTTTGAAATATCACAAACGCTATAAACTCCAGTTAAGATATTTTCACTTTTAATTCTCAAATCTTTTAAATCTTGTATCGAGTTCCCCAAATAAGATGATGTGTTTACTTCTTTTTCCAACTTTTCTATTGAGGATTGGTAATATTTAGACCTCCTTTCAGAACTTGCCAAAAGTTGCTGAATATTACTTGCGTCATATGAATAGAATTTGTCTGAAATCGTCAATAGGTCAATATCACTATAACCTTTTATATGAGTATTTGTCATAACAGAACCTTGATATCTAAATACAACGTTATTCAATTCTTTATTCAAATGTTCTTTAACTCTTTCCCCAGCATCTTTACTTTTTTGAGTATATTCCGGTTCTACACCTTTCATTGCAAGTCTAATATATAATAATACCTTACTATAAGAAATCGTTGATAACTCGTCAGAAAAGGCTTTTTTTAACGCAAAATTTTCAGGATTAATTCTTCCTCTTACACTTGATATTAATTGTTGGTAATCTTTTTGCATTAAATTTTGTTTTTAGTTTGAATGTTTTTTCGGCATTGCAGGAAACTTTAAGAATATAAATCCATTTCATTAATTTATAGCTACAATTAAGCTAAAGTACCTCTTTTAATTCAGGGTGTCAATATGTAGTTCTACGTAATCTTCAAATAATCAAAGTAATAACACCTCAAGGCACTCCGTCAGAAGTATAAAAATCGCTGTACTGTGTAAAATTAGTTAAATTTTTTTAAAACGCACATTCACAACATTTTATAATAAAGTTAATACAGGTTATAGCGTGGTTATAGCATGGTTAAAATAAGGTTATAGCAAGTTTATAACGTAGTAAATACAGCTCAACTACACCTAACATTAAGCGGTAATACTATAGTACTGACACAATTTTATAATTAAAACACCTTTTTAAAATGCGCTAAGGCTAATTTGCTAATTCTACCTACCTTTGCCTAAAATTAATAGCAATGCAGCTCAACCTAAACAAACCCATCTGTTTTTTCGATTTAGAAACCACAGGAGTCAACATTTCTAAAGACCGTATAGTAGAAATATCCATCCTTAAAGTATATCCAGACGGTAAAGAAGAGAGCAAAACGTGGATTGTAAATCCTGAGATGCCAATTCCCGCAGAGGTGACTGCCATTCATGGCATTTCAGACGAGGATGTAAAGGACAAACCTACCTTCAAGGAACTATCCAAGGAAATTTATAACCTCATAAAGGATTCCGATTTAGGAGGTTTCAATTCCAACCGTTTCGATATCCCTTTACTGGCAGAAGAAATGCTACGCGCAGAGGTAGATTTTGACATGAAAAACACACAGTCTGTAGATGTGCAGACCATTTTCCATAAAATGGAACAACGCACACTGAGTGCGGCATATAAATTCTATTGCGATAAAAATTTAGACGATGCACACAGCGCAGAAGCAGACACAAAAGCCACATACGAGGTTTTAAAAGCGCAACTAGGCAAATATGAGAGTTTAGAGAATGATACAAAGTTCTTGGCAGAATTCAGTTCACGTAAAAAGTTTGCGGATTTTGCAGGCTTTTTAATATTCAATAAACAAGGAGAAGAATGTTTCTCTTTTGGAAAACACAAAAACAAACGCGTGGTTGATGTTTTGGAGAAAGAACCAGGATACTTTGGCTGGTTGCTCAATGCAGACTTTCCGCTGTACACCAAAAAAGTGTTGACGGCAATAAAACTGAGGCAGTTTAATAACAAACTAGACTGATTGTTAAATAATAGAATACACATATAGTCCAATAACCGAACAGATACACAATGAAACTCATCTGCATAGGTCGCAACTACACAGACCACATTAACGAATTAGAAAACGAAAAACCTACTGATCCTGTAGTGTTTTTAAAACCTGATACTTCTATTTTATTGAAGAAGCAGCCATTTTTTATTCCAGATTTTTCAGATGAAGTACATCACGAGGTTGAAATTTTGGTAAAAATCAACAAAGTCGGGAAGCATATCAATAAAAAATTCGCATACAAATATTATGATAGTATCGGACTCGGAATTGACTTTACAGCTCGTGATCTTCAGACGCAATTAAAAGCAAAAGGACTGCCATGGGAAAAGGCAAAAGCCTTTGATGGTGCTGCGGTAATCGGTAAATGGTTACCAAAGTCTAAGTTTCAAAATAATGATAATATCAACTTCAGCTTAAAGAAAAATGATGAGATGGTACAATCTGGAAATACGGAATTAATGTTGTGGAAAATTGATGAGTTAATCGAATATGTTTCAAAATATTTTACTTTAAAAATTGGAGATATTATCTTTACGGGAACACCAGCTGGAGTTGGCAAGGTGTTTGCAAACGATATATTAACAGGATATATTGAAGACGAGGAGATGTTTTCAATAAAAATTAAATAAATGGCAGAACATTATAAATTACATCGCGTACGCGAAATGGCAGATGACGACGAGGAGTTTGTAGCAGCATTGGCAGCAGCTTTTTTAGAGGAAGTTCCCGAAGATGCTGAACGTTTACGACAAGCAATACCAGCAAAGGATTATAAGGAAGCTTACCAGGCAGCTCACAAAATGAAACCTACAATAGATTTGTTTGAACTAGGTGTGTTGGATAAGCTCATAGAAGTACAAGATTGGGGAAAGTTTGAGCAAACAGATAAAAATGTTGATGCACAACTTAAAATTGTGCTTTCTGCTGTGGATAAAGCTGCAAATGAGATGAAAGCGGATTTCGGGTTATAATGCAAGCAGAAATCATCACCATAGGAGATGAGATTCTCATTGGGCAGATAGTAGATACAAATTCAGCTTTTTTAGGAAAAGAGCTTAATAAAATTGGTGTTTCCATTTATCAGATTACATCAATTCAAGATGACAAAGCTCACATTCTAAAAGCCTTAAAAGAAGCAGAAGAAAATGCAGATATCATAATTGTTACTGGTGGATTAGGCCCAACTAAGGATGATATTACCAAACATACCTTATGTGAGTTTTTCAATGATACTTTAGTTGAAAATAAGGAGGTACTTAAAAATGTCGAAGAACTTTTTGAGAAATACATTGGTACACCAATTTCAGACATTAATAGACAGCAAGCTTTAGTACCAACCAAGGCTGATGTTTTAAGAAACAAATTTGGTACTGCGCCAGGAATGTGGATAGAGCAAAATGGCAAAGTCTTTGTTTCATTGCCAGGTGTGCCATACGAAATGAAGGCATTGATTACGGATGAAGTTATCCCTAGATTACGAAAAAAATTCAAATTTCCTTTTATAAAGCATAAAACCCTTCTCACTTATGGTTTAGGTGAAAGTGCTATTGCGGATAGGATTGAAGCTTGGGAAGATGCACTTCCCAAATACATAAAATTGGCTTATTTACCTAGTTTAGGACGTGTGCGGTTGCGACTTTCAGCCATTGATATGGACAGAAAAAAAGTTGAAACCGAAATTGAAAAACAAGTAAATCTATTATTGCCACAGATTGAAGATGTGTTTGTTGGTTATGAAGAAGACCATTCTATCGAAGCTATTATTGGTATGCAGCTAACTGAAAAGGGAAAAACTTTATCCATAGCAGAAAGTTGTACAGGAGGCAGAATAGCACAAGCGTTTACCGCAAATGCAGGAGCATCAAAATATTTTAAGGGCAGTGTAGTGAGTTATGCAACAGCATCAAAAACGGATATTTTAAAAATCCCTGAAAAAACTATTACTGAGAATTCAGTGGTCAGTAAAGAAGTAGCAGAAGCGATGGCAAATAATGTACGAGAACTTTTTGACACAGATTACGCTATTAGTACTACCGGAAATGCTGGTCCATCAAAAGGAGACTCAGATGCGGAAGTGGGTACAGTCTGGATTGCCGTTGCTACAGAAGCAGAAGTATTTTCAGAAGTTTTTAATTTCAGCAACCAAAGAGAAAAGGTAATTATGAAAGCCACAACTAAGGCATTTGAAATGCTTCAGAAAATAATTTCAAAAAATTAAAACTTTATATTTGTTGAAATGTAAAGTTTTACTAAATTTGCACCCTGTTTTAAAAATAAGAAAAAATGTCAAGAGTTTGTGAGCTTACAGGAAAAAGAGCAATGACAGGGAACAATGTTTCTCATGCCATGAATAAAACTAAACGTAAGTTTGACGCTAATTTAGTAAAGAAGCGTTTTTATATTCCTGAAGAAGATAAATGGGTAACGTTAAAAGTTTCTACCTCTGCACTAAAGACTATCAATAAAATTGGTATTTCTGCTGCATTGAAAGAAGCTAGAGCAAAAGGATTTTACAAATAATAGCATTCGCTAAAGTCAAATTATAATGGCAAAAAAAGGAAATAGAATACAAGTTATCTTAGAGTGCACAGAGCACAAAGCTTCTGGTGAACCAGGAACTTCAAGATATATTACAACAAAGAATAAGAAGAATACGCCAGACCGTATGGAGATTAAGAAATTTAATCCTATCCTTAAGCGTATGACAGTTCATAAAGAAATTAAATAAGCAGAGACATGGCAAAGAAATCAGTAGCGTCTTTACAGACAGGATCAAAGCGTTTGACAAAAGCGATAAAAATGGTAAAATCACCAAAAACTGGAGCTTATATGTTTGTAGAATCAGTAATGGCACCAGAATTTGTCAATGACTTTTTAAACAAAAAATAAACTATCATTTTTAGATAGGTTTACAAAACTGCTTTCGTTTGAAAGCAGTTTTTTTATGGCTATATTTGAGAACAATACTGACAACTTTACAGTAATCCAGTTAGGCAAGAAAATTGTAATACATACCAACATAACTTAACAACAAATAACTCCAAAATAAGATGAGTTTTTTCAAAAAAATATTTTCTTCAGAAAAGAAGGAAACTTTAGATAAAGGCTTAGAGAAATCAAAATCCTCTTTTTTTAATAAATTAAATAAAGCCGTTGCCGGAAAATCTAAAGTAGATGATGATGTTTTAGATAATCTTGAAGAAATATTGGTGACCAGCGATGTTGGCGTAAATACCACATTAAAAGTCATTGAACGTATTGAAGCCAGAGTGTCAAAAGATAAATACCTAGGTACTTCAGAACTTAACAGAATTTTACGTGAAGAAATAGCAGCTTTATTATCTGAGACCAATAGCGGAGAAGCTACTGAGTTTAAAATTCCTGAAGATAAAAAACCATACGTAATTATGGTGGTTGGTGTCAATGGCGTAGGTAAAACTACTACTATTGGTAAATTAGCTTATCAGTTTAAGAAAAAAGGTTTAAAAGTAGTTCTTGGAGCTGCAGATACTTTTAGAGCAGCTGCAATAGATCAATTACAAGTTTGGGCAGATAGAGTTGAAGTTCCTATTGTAAAACAATCTATGGGAAGTGATCCTGCTTCTGTAGCGTTTGATGCATTACAATCTGGAGTGACACAAAATGCTGATGTTATTATTATAGATACTGCAGGTAGGCTTCACAATAAAGTAAATTTAATGAATGAGCTAACAAAAGTAAAACGCGTAATGCAAAAAGTGGTTGGTGATGCTCCACACGATGTGCTTTTGGTTCTCGATGGCTCTACTGGGCAAAATGCTTTTGAACAAGCCAAACAATTTACGGCTGCTACAGAAGTTACATCATTGGCTGTTACTAAATTAGATGGTACAGCAAAAGGAGGAGTTGTTATTGGTATTAGCGATCAGTTTCAAATTCCTGTAAAATATATAGGTGTGGGTGAAGGTATTGAAGATCTTCAGGTTTTCAATAAATATGAATTTGTGGATTCATTTTTTAAATAATAAAGGGTGCTGTCTTTTTCTTTTTTCGATATAATTGTGAATTCTTAACAGATGTTAATCCGTTTTGGATTTTATTAATATACCAAAGGCTTTTCTTATTTTTATAAAAAAAGGAAATGACCAAATACATAACACTTTTTATATTTTTATTAATCCTTTCTTGTAAGGAGGATAAAACATCTAAAAAAAATAGCGGTATTGTAGATAAAACTGCCGTTGATAACACTGAGGTAGAAGCACCAACTGGCTTAAGCGATATTTCAACCAAAGACTTTACTGAATTTAAGGTTCTCGATTCTGAAAACTTAACTAAAGCAGAGATTTGGGAAGCCATTAACCCACAAATGGAAGACTTCACGGAAGAAGATTATAATAGACTGAAGTCTTCTATTTTAGAAAAAGATATTCGTACGCTTCAAAAACATCGAAAAGCAAAAAAGTTTAATTATGAAGAACTTACTAAATTCTACTTATATCGTATTAGAAAGTTTGATCGTGAAAACGCCTTGGCATTAAATTCTGTAATCGCTATAAACCCAAACTGTATTGAAGCAGCAAAAGCAATGGATGCCGCTTATGTAAATAAAAAATGGAAACATCCTGTTTGTGGAATGCCAATTTTATTAAAGGACAATATCAATGCTGCCAATATGCCAACTACAGCTGGTGCTGTTGCTTTAAAAAATAATAAAACGGAAGATGCATTTATTACCAATCAACTCAAGTCAAAAGGAGCATTGATTTTGGGTAAAGCTAACTTAAGTGAATGGGCTTATTTTTTCTGTGGTGATTGTCCAAGCGGTTACAGTGCGGTTGGTGGTCAGACCTTAAATCCTTATGGCAAACGTATTTTTGATACAGGAGGTTCAAGCTCAGGGAGTGGTGTTTCGGTGACTGTTAATTTTTGTGCTGCAGCAATTGGCAGTGAAACGGCAGGTTCTATTTTGTCTCCCGCAAGTCAAAATTCTGTTGTAGGTTTAAAGCCAACTGTTGGTTTGGTAAGTCGTAGTGGGATTGTTCCTATTTCTTCTACCTTAGACACTGCAGGTCCAATAACTAGGACGGTTGCAGACAATGCTATTGTCTTGGACGCTATTTATGGCTATGACAATGCCGATTCAAAATCTATAAATCCACAATGGAAACCTTCTTATCTCACGGGAAATCTATCTGTCACTGGGTTAATAGGCATTCGTTTGGGAGCTCCAAAGCGACTTGTCGAAGATACATTATATGCAAAAGCCATAAAAGTATTAAAAGCGCAAGGAGCGGAAATAGTTGAAATAGAAGAACAAAACATAGGACTTCCTAACTTTATTAGATTGCTTAATATTGATATGAAAAAAGATTTACCAGCATATTTAGAAAACTATGCGAGTAATACAATCACTTATAAGGATGTAAATGATATTATGAATTTCAACAATCAAGATTCAACAGGTACAATGCCTTATGGACAAAAATTGTTTGAAGGAGTTGCTTCTGATATGGGAGATTCAGAATATTTAAAACAAATTAAAGATACATTGAAGACCAATGGAAGAATGTATTTTGATAAGCCAATGACCAAGCACAAATTAGATGGGTTTTTGTCCATCAATAATTATCACGCAGCATTTGCAGCTGTGGCAGAATATCCTGCGCTTACTGTACCAATGGGATATACAGGTAAAGGAGAACCAAAAGGCTTAACGTTTATAGCTCGGTCATTTCAGGAAAAACAACTGTTACAATGGGCTTATGCTTATGAACAAGCTTCAAAAAAAAGGATTGCACCTAAGAGCTATAATTAATTCTGATTAACTGTTAATTAGAATTGACTCAAATTTTCTGTAATTAAAAACCCACACATTTACCTATATCTTACTTACAATAAATTTCTCAATCAAAATTAATTTGAGAAACGCTTTAGGATGCTTATTTTTGTGGCACGAAACAAATTTCTGATAACAAATGAACTTACACGAATATCAAGGAAAAGAATTATTAAGCAGTTTTGGTGTACGCATTCAACGCGGTATAGTAGCTAAAAGTGCAAAAGATGCTGTTGATGCTGCAAAACAGTTAACTGCAGAAACCGGAACTGGTTGGCATGTTATAAAAGCCCAAGTTCATGCAGGTGGACGTGGAAAAGGCGGAGGTGTAAAACTGGCCAAAAACCTAAATGAAGTTGAAGAAATTGCAGGACAGATTATAGGAATGAATTTGGTTACTCCACAGACTTCTGCTGAAGGTAAAAAAGTTCACCAAGTTTTAGTTGCTGAAGATGTATATTATCCAGGAGACAATGAGCCAGAAGAATATTATATGTCTGTTCTTTTAAATCGTGGCACAGGTAAAAATATGATTATGTATTCTACCGAAGGAGGTATGGATATAGAAACCGTAGCAGAGGAAACACCACATTTAATATTTAATGAAGAAATTGATCCTGCGATGGGTATTATGCCTTTTCAAGCACGTCGAGTAGCATTCAATTTAGGATTATCTGGTACGGCATTTAAAGAAATGACAAAATTTGTCACTGCTTTATATAAAGCATATGTAGAATCTGATGCATCTTTGTTTGAAATCAATCCAGTTTTAAAAACAAGTGACGATAAGATTTTGGCTGTAGATTCTAAAGTAACTTTAGATGATAATGCTTTATTTAGACACAGAAGTTTAGCAGAATTACGTGATTTACGTGAAGAAAACCCAATTGAAGTAGAAGCTGGTGCTTTAGGCCTAAACTATGTTGACTTAGACGGAAACGTGGGCTGTATGGTAAATGGTGCAGGTTTGGCCATGGCAACCATGGATTTAATAAAACAAGCAGGTGGTGAGCCAGCTAACTTTTTAGATGTTGGTGGTACTGCTGATGCAGCGAGAGTAGAAGCAGCTTTTAAAATTATATTGAAAGATCCTGCTGTGAAAGCTATTTTAATTAACATATTTGGTGGTATTGTACGTTGCGACAGAGTTGCGCAAGGTGTAATTGATGCTTATAAAAACATGGGCAATATTGATGTGCCGATTATAGTACGTTTACAAGGTACAAATGCAGATGTTGCCAAGGAGTTAATTGACAATTCAGGATTGGACGTTATGAGTGCAACAGAATTTCAGGAAGCTGCTGATAAAGTACAAACGGTTTTGAGTTAAAATAAATTAATATTTAAACTGGTCTTTATGTGTGCGTTTCTAGTATTTTGAATCTATCTGAATAATGTTAACTGTAATACTATATTAAGACTAAACAAAGTTCTATAAAAAAAAGCCTAAACTTTAAGTTAAGGCTTTTTTTGTTTAACAATAGTTGTATTTAGGCTTCAATGTTAGCGCTTTTTACGGTTTTCACAATTCTGCCTGCAATTTTATAAGGATCACCGTTAGAAGCAGGCCTTCTGTCTTCTAGCCAGCCTTTCCAGCCTTTTTCAACAGTAATAATAGGTATTCTTATTGAAGCACCTCTATCTGATACTCCGTAACTGAAATCATCAATTGACGCTGTTTCATGATCGCCTGTTAAACGTTGGTCATTAAATTCACCGTAAACAGCAATATGCTCTTTTACCACAGGCCTAAAGGCTTCACAAATTTTTTCATAAACGTCCTTGCTTCCACAAGTTCTCAATACATTGTTAGAGAAGTTGGCATGCATACCAGAGCCGTTCCAATCCATGTCCTTACCCAATGGTTTTGGATGGTAATCTATATAGTACCCATATTTTTCCGTTAAACGATCTAACAAATAACGCGCAACCCAAATTTCATCACCTGCTCTTTTTGCTCCTTTAGCAAATAATTGAAATTCCCACTGACCCGAAGCAACTTCTTGATTAATACCCTCAAAATTTAACCCTGCATCAATACATAGGTCAGCGTGTTCTTCTACAAAAGCTCTGCCGTGTGTGTTTCTTCCTCCCACAGAACAGTAATAAAGCCCTTGAGGCGCAGGATAGCCACCTACAGGAAATCCAAGAGGCAGTTGGGTCTTTCTATCCATAATAAAATATTCTTGCTCAAAACCGAACCAAAAGTCGTTGTCATCATCATCGATAGTTGCTCTTCCATTAGATATGTGTGGTGTGCCATCAGCGTTTAAAACTTCGGTCATCACTAAATAACCATTCTTTCTTGTAGGGTCAGGGTAGATTGCAACTGGTTTTAGCAAACAATCAGATGAACCACCAGAGGCTTGTTTGGTGGAACTTCCGTCAAAAGACCATAATGGACAGTCTTCCAACTTTCCACTAAAATCATCTTCAACTTTAGTTTTACTTCTCATGTTTTGCGTAGGATGGTAACCATCTAGCCAAATGTACTCAAGTTTTGATTTGCTCATTACAAATAGAATTGTTAAATGTTATTTAGCAAAAATCAGCAAAAATCTAATATGCCCCAAAAAAAATAGGGTTAAATGCAAAATAATCTTATTAACAGTTGTTAACACCTCTATTTTTTACGGGTGCTTTATTATTTTGTACTTTTGGAATTCAAATTAAAAAAAATAATATGTCAACATTGAGATTTCATGCCGTAAAAGAATCATTAAAAAGAGAACCAGTTAAAATTGAAGAGCTAAAACGCCGTTCAGACGTATTTGGATCTAACGTTTTTAACGAAAATGCCATGCGTCAATATTTAACTAAGGACGCACTTATAAGTGTGCTAGAAGCCATAGAAAAAGGCACTAAAATAGAACGGTTAGTTGCAGATCATATCTCAACAGGAATGAAAGAATGGGCTATCTCAAAAGGAGCCACACATTATACGCATTGGTTTCAGCCTTTAACCGGAGCTACCGCAGAAAAACACGATGCTTTTTTTGAAACTATAGGTAATGGTTTATCTATTGAAAAATTTGGAGGCAATCAGTTAGTACAGCAAGAACCAGATGCTTCGAGTTTTCCTCATGGAGGCATAAGAAATACGTTTGAAGCCAGAGGTTATACGGCATGGGATCCTACATCACCAGCATTTATTTATGGAACTACCTTGTGTATTCCTACTGTATTTGTAGCCTATACAGGTGAGGCTTTAGATTATAAAACACCACTATTGCGTGCATTGCAAGCTGTAGATAATGCTGCGGTTGCAGTATGTAAATATTTTGATAAGAATGTAAAAAAAGTAAATGCATCCTTAGGCTGGGAGCAAGAATATTTTTTAATAGATAATGCATTGGCTACCTCTAGACCAGACATTGTTTTAACTGGCAGAACATTGCTTGGTCATTCACCTGCAAAAGGTCAGCAATTAGACGATCATTATTTTGGAACAATCCCAAATAGAGCAATGGCTTACATGCGCGACTTAGAAAATGAATGTATGTTGTTGGGTATTCCTGTAAAAACACGACATAATGAAGTAGCTCCGAATCAATTTGAACTGGCTCCAATTTTTGAAGAGGCCAACTTAGCAGTGGATCATAACTCACTTCTTATGGATTTAATGCACAAAGTGGCAGAACGTCACAGTTTTAAGGTGTTGATGCACGAAAAGCCTTTTGCTGGTGTAAATGGCTCAGGGAAACATAATAACTGGAGTTTAAGTACCGATACTGGGATAAATTTATTGTCACCAGGAAAAACCCCAATGAGTAATCTTCAATTTTTAACTTTCTTTATTAATACAATTAAAGCTGTTCAAACGTATGAAGAGTTGCTTAGAGCAGCAATTGCATCTGCAAGTAATGATCATCGTTTGGGAGCGAACGAAGCTCCACCAGCTATTATATCTGTTTTTATAGGTGCACAGTTAACCAAGGTGTTAGAGGAATTGGAAACTGTAACCAAAGGAAAGTTGTCTCCAAAGGAAAAGACAGATTTAAAATTGAACGTTGTAGGCAAGATTCCAGAAATATTATTAGATAATACAGATAGGAATAGAACGTCACCTTTTGCATTTACAGGTAATAAGTTTGAATTTAGAGCTGTTGGCTCAACAGCGAACTGTGCAAATCCTATGACAGTTTTAAATTCCATCATGGCAAAGCAACTAATTGACTTTAAATCTGAAGTGGATACCTTAATTGATAATAAAACCATGAAAAAGGATGATGCTATTTTCAATGTTTTAAGAGAATACATAAAAACCTCTAAGTCAATCTTGTTTGAAGGAAATGGTTACAGTGAAGAATGGGAAAAAGAAGCGGTGAAAAGAGGATTAAGTAATAATAAGACCACTCCAGAGGCATTAAAGGTAAAAGTGTCAAAAGAAGCTATACAGTTATATAAGGAGCTTAACGTTATGAACAAGGTGGAGGTAGAGGCGAGATATGAAATTGAAATGGAAGAGTATATTCTTCATATTCAAATTGAAAGTCGTGTTATTGGAGATATAGCTCGCAACCATGTTGTCCCTACCGCAGTACGCTATCAAAATATACTTATAGAAAACGTTAAGGGTTTAAAAACTATATATGGTGATAAGTTCAAAGATTTTGCAAAGGAGCAATTAATGTTAATTGAAAAAATTTCTGGACATATCGAAGCAATAAACACATCAGTTACCAAAATGACAGATGCTAGGAAATTGTGCAATAAGGAAAATGATATTGAAAAGAAAGCCAAAGAATATTGTTCAAAGGTGAAGCCTTTGTTTGCAGATATAAGATATCATTGCGATAAATTAGAACTTATGATAGACGATGAGCTTTGGCCATTGACTAAATATAGGGAGCTGTTATTTACTAAATAACTCAGGTTTTGGTTCTGATTTAGAGTTTTATATAGGTTTAAAATGTTTATTTAATGTTAAAACGTACGTAGTTTTACGTATATAAGCCACTTCAAAATTCATTTTTTATGCAGTTGGTCGATAGCTATTGTCAAATTGTCGAAAACCCAGTGAGTTACTGTTAAAAAACGGCTTGCATCCACTTATAGGTGGGTATTGTTTACTATCTTTGAATTGCTATTAATCAATATTTGTAAAAATGAAGAAGTTACTACTAAGCGTAGCGATTCTTGTTGGTGCAACATTAGTTTTATCACAAGACAATTCGGATGAAGTAAAAGATATAACGAATGATAAAGTTGTGACCATTCAAACTGAGCTACCAACAGAATCTTAAAAAATCATTAACTAGGCAATCTTTGCCTTAAATAGAAAAAGATAAAATCTTATTTAGGTTTTATCTTTTTTTATTGTAATTGGTTAATGTTCAGTAACATTTAATTTAATTTTTTATATTGCATCACCCATAAATCTGCTAAAATTTCAATCTATAATATTTCAAATTTTTTATGACAATCAATTTTCGATGTTTTTTACTCTGGATCATAATAGCTTCATTTGTTAATTTTTCATTTTCTCAAGATCAGAATGAAAGTAAGGAAGCAGAGGTAAATGATTTTGAAGATACCACCTTTAAAGAAGAGGCAAAAGCTAAATTTGAAACACTTGTTTTTTTTGATTACAGAGGCACAAATGCTTTAGAGACAGCATTGGGAGCATCATCACTGATTGGTGATGTGGAAAGTTCTGAGTTTGGTTTTTACTTTAAAATAGGCTATAAACGTTCTGTTTTAGATAACCTCTTTCTAGGAGTCGCTTTTAATAAATATGATCTTCTGTATAATGACATTGAACAAAACCTAATTTCCTTTGATTTAAATATAGAATTTTTAGCTCTGCCATATAAACGTATATCACCGTTTGTTTACGGAGGTTTTGGATACAACGCTTTAGACGATTTTGAAGTTAATGCTGTAAAGGTGCAAGGAGGGATAGGTGTTGAGTATATAGTTATGGATGGTTTGGGTATTAAACTATTTGGCGAATATAATTATAGCCTTGATGATGAAATGGAATTTTTAATTAACGATCAAGAGGATGATTCGTTTCTAAGAGTTGGGCTGGGTGTAAACTTTTATTTTGGCGGCTACAAAGAACGCCAAAAACGTCTAAATGATATTCCTACACAAATTAAATCCAACCCAATAGTACCATATAATTAATCACAATTATTACTTTTGCCAAACCAATACTAATAAATCTCCATGGGTAATTCGGTTAGCAAAAGATATGCGCAACGAGGTGTTTCCGCTTCAAAGGAAGATGTGCACAACGCAATAAAAAATATAAACAAGGGCTTGTTTCCAAAAGCTTTCTGTAAAATAGTGCCAGATTATTTAACCAACGACGATGATTATTGTTTAATTATGCATGCAGATGGTGCTGGCACTAAATCGTCTTTGGCTTACATGTATTGGAAAGAAACTGGAGATATTTCAGTTTGGAAAGGTGTTGCGCAAGATGCCTTAATTATGAATGTAGATGACCTGCTTTGTGTTGGTGCTACAGACAATATTATACTATCATCCACTATAGGACGAAACAAAAACCTGATTCCAGGTGAAGTCATTTCAGCAATAATAAACGGTACTGAAGAATTAATTGAAGACTTAAAATCATTTGGTGTTACCATTCATTCTACTGGAGGAGAAACTGCAGATGTTGGTGATTTGGTTAGAACAATAATTGTAGATTCAACAGTAACAGCTCGCATAAAGCGTAGTGACGTAATTGATAATGCTAATATTGTTGAAGGAGATGTTATTATAGGGTTAGAGTCTTTTGGTCAAGCCTCTTATGAAACTGAGTATAATGGTGGTATGGGAAGTAATGGGTTAACTTCTGCAAGACACGATGTTTTTTCTAAATATCTCGCAGAAAAATATCCTGAAAGTTTTGATGCAGCTGTACCAGAAGAACTCGTTTATTCTGGACAAACCAAATTGACAGATACAGTTGAAAACTCACCACTAGATGCCGGCAAATTGGTGTTGTCACCAACCCGAACGTATGCACCAATAATTAAGGCAATTCTTAACAAATACAATAGTGATACCATTCACGGTATGGTACATTGCAGCGGAGGCGCACAAACAAAAATTCTTCATTTTGTAGAAGACCTTCATATTATTAAGGATAATATGTTTCCAATTCCACCGTTGTTCAAACTTATACAAGAACAATCAAAAACAGATTGGAAAGAAATGTATCAGGTTTTTAATTGTGGCCATCGTATGGAGCTTTATGTGAAACCTAAAATTGCTGATGATATTATAGCCATTTCAAAATCTTTTAATGTCGATGCAAAAATTGTTGGTAGAGTAGAAGCCTCAGCGACTAAAAAACTTACTATTAAAAGCGAATACGGTACATTTTCCTATTAAAAATTTTCAGCCCATGCAAACCTATTCCAAATACGCTTTAATCGTATTTTTTGGTTTTTTTACTACCATACTCTTAGCGCAACCAGATTCTCTTTTTTTGAAAAAAAATAAAAAAGATGATATTCAAATAGGATGGCGCACCAAAAAAGAAGTGGGATTATATCTTAATCAAGTTTCATTTACAAATTGGAATGCAGGTGGAACCAATTCTATATCTGGAATATTAAGCAGCAAAGCTTCAGCAAAATACAAACAAGAAAAATGGTTTTGGAATTCCGCTATGAATTTAAAATATGGCTTAAATAAACAAGAAGGTGAAGAATTATTTAAGACAGAAGATGTTATTGAGGTTATTTCTAATTTTGGGCTAGAGAAAAACCCGTTGAGCAATTGGTTTTATTCGGCCAGATTTAGCTTTAGTACGCAGTTTGCTAAAGGATTTAATTATCCAAATAGAGATGAGCCAATATCAAAATTTATGGCGCCAGGTTATATGTTCTTTGGTTTGGGCATGGAGTATGGAAGGCACATAGAACGTATGTCTTTTTATGCCTCTCCTTTAACCTTTAAAACTACTTTTGTTTTAGATGATGATTTAGCAAATAGAGGAGCATTTGGAGTTGAACCAGCTATTTACGATATGGAAGGAAATATTCTGAAAGACGGCAAAAAATATAGACAAGAGTTAGGTATATTACTCACAAGTCAGTTTGAAGATGAGGTTTTTGAAAACATAAAAATAAACAGCCTATTACGTCTCTATACGGATTACATTAATAATTTTGGTAATATAGACATTGATTGGGAAGTCAATTTAGATATGACGGTAAACAAATATATTAAAGCAACACTTGGATCTCATTTACGGTACGATAATGATATAAATGCAGAAGTTGAAACCAATGAAATTACAAATGAAGAAATTGTAATAGAAGGTCCTAAATTGCAATGGAAACAAATATTAGGTGTTGGTGTTGTTGTGGATTTAGATAATATTATTGGAGAAAATACTGCTCCTTAAGATTTTGTAAATGTTCATCTCAAATAAAACCTTTTATCAGTTCTAAAAAGACCACGGTTATTATGCTGTCTAATAAGAAAATAGCGGTAAAGAACTTAAGGTTAGACACACCTCTTATACGATAAAACTTTAAACGTTGCCTAAGTTTTCTGTCACTGAGCATAATCCATAATAAAAATACTAAGAACAGCTTGGTGCAAAGTGCCAAGATTAATCCAGGGTTTATAATCGTAATAGCCAAAGTGACTAAAAACGACCATAAAGCCAAAGGTTTGTAGTAGTTTAGTATAGAGATTACTTGCTTTCGCATACTTTTATAACGTATAATTCAGGCTGTTTATTTTTATAATTTCAAAACAAATCTCATACGCTTCAAAATCCATAAAATATTGTACTTTTGAATTCCAATTTTTTGAAGAGAGATGCTAGAGAAAATTCAGATTATAAAACAACGTTTCGATGAGGTCAACGATCTTATCATTCAACCAGATATTATATCAGATCAGCAACGTTATACGAAGCTGATGAAGGAATACAAGGATCTTAAATTAATCGTAGATAAAGGTGAAATTTATAAAGAGGCCTTAGATAACATCTCAGAAGCTGAAGAAATCATTGCCGATGGCTCAGATGACGAAATGGTAGAAATGGCAAAAATGCAACTTGAAGAAGCCAAGGAATCTATTGATAAATTGGAAGAGGAAATTCGTTTTATGCTCATTCCAAAAGATCCAGATGATGCCAAAAATGTTGTTGTTGAGGTAAGAGCAGGAACAGGTGGAGACGAAGCGAGTATTTTTGCAGGTGATTTATACAGAATGTATTCAAAATATTGTAGCGACAAAGGCTGGAAAGTCGATGTTGTAAGTACAAGCGAAGGAACATCTGGTGGGTTTAAAGAAATCATTTTTGAAGTCTCTGGAGAAGATGTTTATGGAACTTTGAAGTTTGAAGCTGGTGTACATCGTGTACAACGTGTGCCGCAAACCGAAACACAAGGTCGTGTACATACAAGTGCTGCAACCGTTATGGTATTACCAGAAGCTGAAGAAATTGATTTTGAACTCGATATGACCGAAGTGCGTATAGAACGTACCACATCCACAGGTCCTGGAGGTCAGTCTGTAAACACAACCTACTCGGCAATTAAACTGCACCACGAGCCAACTGGTATGATTGTGAGTTGTCAAGACCAAAAATCATCACATAAAAACTTGGAGAAAGCTTTAAAAGTGTTACGATCTCGTTTGTATGAAAAAGAACTAGAGAAGCAGCGAGAAGCAGATTCTGCAAAGCGAAAAAGTATGGTGAGTTCTGGTGACAGAAGTGCTAAGATTAGAACATATAATTACGCTCAAGGTCGTGTTACAGACCATAGAATAGGATTAACACTTTACGATTTATCAAATATAATTGATGGCGACATCCAAAAAATTATTGACGAACTTATGTTGGCTGAAAACACAGAGTTGTTAAAAGCTAATGATGATGTAATCTAAAACCAAAGCCTCTTTTTTGAGGCTTTTTTTATTGTAAATGACAACAACCCAACTAACAAACCAAATCAAAAAAAAGAAATCTTTTCTGTGTATAGGACTAGATGTGGATTTAAATAAAATCCCAAAACACTTATTAAAAGAGGAAGATCCAATCTTTGCATTCAATAAAGCACTAATTGATGCGACACATCACCTCTGTGTAGCATACAAGCCCAACACCGCTTTTTACGAAGCTTATGGTATAAAAGGATGGCAAGCCTTAGAAAAGACCATCAATTACCTAAACGAAAACCATCCTGAAATTTACACTATTGCAGATGCCAAACGTGGTGATATTGGCAATACCAGTACCATGTATGCTAAAGCGTTTTTTGAGGATTTAGGTTTTGACAGTGTAACCGTTGCTCCATATATGGGTAAGGATTCTGTGGAGCCTTTTTTGGCGTTTAAGGATAAGCACACTATTCTTTTAGCTTTAACATCTAATCAAGGAGCTTTTGATTTTCAAACTAAAACGGTTGATGGAGTTGAGTTGTACAAACAAGTTTTGGAAACGTCTAAAACATGGAAAAATTCAGAAAATCTAATGTACGTGGTTGGTGCAACAAAAGCTGAATATTTAGCAGACATCAGAAAAATAATTCCAGATAATTTTTTATTGGTTCCTGGTGTTGGAACGCAAGGAGGAAATCTTCAAGATGTATGTAAATATGGTATGAATGATTCTGTTGGTTTATTAATTAACTCATCAAGAGGAATTATATATGCTTCACAAGATGATAATTTTGCACAAGCTGCTGCCCAAAAAGCTGAAGCGTTACAGGTGCAAATGAAAACTATTTTGAAAAATTAATTTGTTATACTGATTGCGTTTCAGCATCTCAACATGGAATACAAAGATCAGCTAAATAGAACGATTCAACTTAACGAAACACCGAAAAGGATAGTCTCTTTGGTGCCATCACAAACAGAATTGCTTGTAGATATAGGTTTAGAAGATTCAATAGTTGGTATTACCAAATTTTGCGTTCACCCTTCGCATTTAAGAAAATTTAAAACAGTCGTTGGTGGAACAAAACAAATTCATGTTGAAAAAATAAAAGCACTTAAGCCAGATATTATTCTTTGTAATAAAGAAGAGAATACCAAACCAATTATTGAAGCATTACAACCTTTTGCTCCGATTCATATAAGTGATGTTAATAATCTCGAAGATGCTTTTGAACTCATTAAAATGTACGGCAAAATTTTTAATGTTGAAGAGAAGGCCAATAGCATTGTGTCAATTATTCAAAAGGAGCGCAGCCATTTTCAAAATTACTTAAAATCAAAACCAACTTTAAAGACAGCTTATTTTATATGGAAAAAACCTTGGATGGTAGTAGCTTCCAATACCTTTATTAATGCCATGCTAACAGAGGGAGGTTTCAAAAATGTATTTACAAAGAAAGAGCGTTATCCAAGTATTGACCTTGATGATTCTAATCTTAAGGAAGCTGAAGTCATTTTTCTTTCAAGTGAACCTTATCCATTTAAGACAAAGCACGTTTCAAAATTCGAAGAAAAATTCCCAGCTATTAAAGTGAAAATTGTGGATGGTGAGATGTTTTCTTGGTATGGCAGCAGATTGCAAAAGTCATTTATCTATTTTAAAAAGGTGCATAATAAATTATAAAAAAAAGCCGATAAATTAATACCGACTTTTCAACTAACTTTTTGCTAATCTAACTAAAGCTTATCTAACTTTCTTTTGCAGTACAAAGATGAGGGATTTTTATGCAACCCATGTTATGTTAACATTAGCAGATAATTAAATGTAGTTTAATAACTTGCTGTTCTGAGAAATATGCTTTTGACGGTTTGTAAAAAAAGGGGCTATTAATCCTGCAGCGCAAAAACTTTTCGCAACAAATCCGTTGTTCGGGAAGAAACTTTGCTTTTAATCAAAATGGTAAGATCTTTAAGTACTGTAATAATTAATATTAATAATTTAAAGTTATCTTATCATCTATAAGAATCTATATTTTTGTGCCGCAAAACTAGACATTCATAATTTATATTAATACAACAAAAACACACAAATAGTAACACATTTGTAACACCCAATTCTACCAAGAAAAACGGAGGTTTTATACAAAAAAAAGTGTGTCCATAAATGAATATTATCTAAAGGC
>OJDK01000317.1_pt1 | contig 22886 bp, 24 predicted proteins | sample 1592791 | NCBI WGS metagenome assembly OJDK01 (sample SAMN05416878, study PRJEB24817) | seawater metagenome | isolation source: Sea water | place: Canada:Atlantic | collected 2013-11
CTGTAAATATGTCTTTCCACTAAATTTGAGGAGTAAAAATTAATAAAAAGTAAAAAAAAGAATACTGAAGAATAGAGACACTTTTATAAAACGGCAACGATAAACAAGCTCTTATTTACATAAAAACAAACTTAACCGCAGCAATCATGGCAATAAAACCAATAAAGGCAATAAGTACCCAAACTGTTCCTTTATAATAGCGCTTATGGAGTTTAAGATCCTTGCGGTATTGGTAGCCAACTATAATAGCAAAGGCTATAAAAAATAATAAACCAAAAATCAATTGACCGTTACTGAACATCTTCTTATTTTTATGCAAAAGTAAATAAATTGAGACTAAAATAGCTTTGAAAAACTGTCTCTAATCATTATATACGAAAAAACAATAACATAAGATTTATTTAAGATTATGCAAAATAAAATTAATGCCGTAAAAACATTTCACACTGCCTTTAAAATAGGTCATAGAGAAAGCCCTAAGGCAGATTTAGGTTTAGAAAAAAATATGCTACGCTATAAATTAATGCGAGAGGAGAATGAAGAATATTTAGAAGCCGCTAACGACAATGATTTGGTAGAGGTAGCAGATGCTTTGGGAGATATGCTATATATATTATGCGGAACAATTATAGAACACGGTATGCAACATAAAATTGAAGAAGTATTTGAAGAAATACAACGAAGTAATATGAGTAAATTAGGTAACGATGGTGAACCTATTTACCGAGAAGACGGTAAAGTTTTAAAAGGGCCAAATTACTTTAAACCAAATATTGAAGCTATTTTAAATAAAAAATAATTCAATTTTTATTTACTAACCACTTCATACCTCCACCCATGTTCATCCAAACCAATGTTATGTTGAATATGCATTAATTTCTCTTTAAACAACATGGCGTAAGAATTCGGTATTTGCTCAATTTCAAAGACATCATCAGCATGTTCAAATGCAGAAACCGGACTAATAACGGCAGCCGTACCAGCACCAAAAATTTCTTTGAGACTTCCGTCTTTTGCGGCATTTTTAATCTCTTCAACACTTACTTGTCTCACTTCGCATTTAATACCTAAATCTTTAGCTAGCTGAATTACACTTTTTCGTGTTATACCATCCAAAATCCTATCACTTGTAGGAGCTGTAATAAGTGTATCGTTTATTCTGAAAAAAATATTCATTGTACCAGCTTCTTCTAAATATTTATGAGTAGAAGCGTCGGTCCAAATAATTTGCTGAAACCCTTTTTTCTGGGCTAAGCTAGTTGGGTAAAACTGAGCAGCATAATTTCCTGCTGCTTTTGCAAATCCAACACCTCCATCTGCAGAACGACTGAATTTTTCGGCAAATAAAACTCGTACAGGTGCATTATAGTAAGCCTTTGCTGGTGAACAAATAATCATAAACCGGTAGGTTGCTGCTGGAGATGCAGAAATTGCAGCCTCTGTCGCTATAACAAACGGACGAATATAAAGCGAGTTACCAAGCCCTGGTTTAATCCAATCTTTATCTGCATTTAACAACGCCTCAAGGCCATTAAAAAAATAATCTTTTGGAAATTCGGGTATTGCCAAACGTGCGGCAGACTTATTGATTCTTCTGTGGTTGTCTTCTGGCCTAAACAAAAACACCTTACCGTCGTCATCTTTATAAGCCTTCATGCCTTCAAAGACAGCTTGCCCATAATGAAATACACGAGCAGAAGGCTCAATGCTCATAGCTTGGTAAGGCATAACCTTTGGCGTTTGCCATTTACCGTCTTCAAAATCGCAAACAAACATATGATCAGTAAAAACACGACCAAATATAAGATTGTTAAAATCAACCGTGTTTATTTTTGATTTTTCGGTAGTTACGATATCGATTTCGTTTTGGTTGTTTTTTGCCATGTAAAGTCTTAATTTTTAGTTCTGCGAAATTACAAAATGATAACCGTTAAAAAAAGGTAATATTATCTTAAAATCCTTAACTTTGTCTTGTATTTAACTCAAAAACAAACCAATTAAAAATGAAAAATCTAATTTTAATCCTGGCGCTTTCTATATCTATTGTAGCGTGTAAAAATAAAAAAGAAACAACAGATATTAAAGTAGAAGAGACTAAACCTGAATTGGCATATACGTCTATAGGAATGGAAATTAGCGACAAAGATGTATTGTCTGCAGAAGAGATGATGGAGACTTATAATAATATGAAACCAGGAGATACAATTAACACAAAAGTAAAGGCGGAAATCATTGAGGTTTGCTCTAAAAAAGGTTGTTGGATGACTTTAGATATGGATGATGAAAAGGAAGTTATGGTAAAATTTAAAGATTATGGTTTCTTTATGCCTTTAGATGCAAAAGGTGAAGTAATTATTAGCGGAAAAGCTTTTGTGGCTGAAACTCCTGTGGATGAATTAAAGCACTACGCAGAGGATGCAGGTAAATCTAAAGAAGAAATAGAAGCCATTACTGTTCCACAACTTGAGTACAAGTTTGAAGCAGATGGAGTTTTGCTCAAAAAATAACTTTTGAAACGAAAAATCATTACCACTTCTGATGGTTCTAAAACCATACAGATTGAAGATTGGAATGAGCAATACCATTCCATCCATGGTGCCTTAAACGAAGCAAACCATGTGTTTTTAAAACATGGTTTGCTTTTCTTTTTTAATGAACTAGCTTCTACCACCTCTCACAGCACAACAGAAGTCAACATCTTAGAAATAGGCTTTGGTACAGGTCTTAATGCATTTTTAACGTTAGTTGAAGCCGAAAAACTAAATCTTAAAATCAACTATGTTGGTGTGGAGGCCTATCCTGTTGAGATGGATGAAATTACTCAACTTAATTATACTGACTTAATCTCAATAGCACACAAAAATACTTTTGAAAAAATGCACCAAACTCCTTGGGAAGAGGAGGAAAGCATTTCCCAAAACTTTCAACTTCAAAAGCAACAAAAATTTTTTAAAGAGATTAAATCGGAAGCGGAATATAATATCATTTATTTTGATGCTTTTGGAGCACGTGTACAACCAGATCTTTGGACAGAAGATATCTTCTGTATCATGTTTCAAGCCTTAAAGGAAAACGGAGTTTTAGTTACCTATTCCGCAAAAGGAAGTGTAAGACGCGCTATGCAAGCTGTGGGTTTTAAAGTAGAACGTTTGCCTGGTCCGCCTGGTAAACGCGAAATGCTTAGAGCGATTAAACGTTAAATCCAAACTAAAGTCTATTCTTACAAGTTGTGCCTTTTGTATCTTTAATAAAAAGAGAAAAATGACCGTTTTAATTACAGGTGCAACAGGTTTGATTGGGCAAGAAATTGTAAAACAATGTCATAAAGAAGGAATTGATGTACATTATTTAACAACCTCCAAAAATAAACTTACCAAAGAAAAGAATTACAAAGGTTTTTATTGGAATCCCAATACTAATGAAATAGATAAAAATTGTTTTGAAGGCGTGTCTGGAATTATAAATATGGTTGGAGCGTCCATATCCAAACGTTGGACGGAAGACTACAAAAAAATAATCCTCGAAAGCAGAACCAAAACAGCACAATTACTTCAAGATACTATTCGAGCTTTTAATTACAAGATAGATTATGTGGTTTCAGCAAGTGCAGTAGGTGTTTATCCAACAAGCCTCACCAATTACTATGAAGAGGATAATACTCAAATCTCACCCACGTTTTTAGGAGATGTGGTACAAGCTTGGGAAGCTGTAGTGGATGGCTTTGAGGAAGTTGGTGCAAGAGTTGCAAAAATAAGAATTGGCTTAGTGCTCGCAGAAGATGGAGGAGCCTTACCACAAATTGTTAAGCCTATAAAATATGGTGTTGGAGCTGCGTTTGGTAGTGGAAAACAATGGCAAAGCTGGATTCATATCCAAGATTTAGCAAAGATTTTTGTATTTGCTTTTCAAAATAAATCAGAAGGTGTTTTTAATGGAGTCGCACCAAACCCAGTTAGTAATGAAGAACTAACTAAAACTGCCGCAAAAATTTTAAAACGTCCTTTAATTCTTCCCAATATCCCAAAATTTATAATGAAATTGGTATTGGGCGAAATGCATATTCTTCTATTTGAAAGCCAACGTGTAAGCTCGCAAAAAATTGAGGATAAAGGGTTTGATTTCACTTATCCTAACTTAAAACCCGCTTTAGAGAACTTATTAAAATAGATTAAAATTATTTTAAGCTATAAAAAAAAGCACCTGCAAAATACAGATGCTTATACTTTAATAGTGTTAGGCTTATTAAGCTTTATTAGCCACAAGTATTACTTTTAATTCAATATCATCATTAATGAATTGATCTCCCAAATCATCAAAAAATGCTTTGGAACCATATTTTACGTTCCACTTAGCACGATCAATTGTAAAGGTTTCACTAGTTAATTTCATTGTATCACCTTCCATAGAAGTGGTTACGGGAAATGAGATGTTATTTGTAGTTTCTTTCATAGTTAAATTTCCAGAAAGCATAGTTTTTCCATCTCTATCTTCAATTTTTGTCACTTCAAATTTTGCATTAGGATATTCTTCAACATTAAAAAAGTCAGGGCTTTTTAAATGTCCTGCTAATTTGGCGTTGCCCTCATCTTCCTTAGGAATATCTTTAACTTCAATACTACCCATATCAATAGTAAAGTTTCCACTTTCTATTGTATCATCGGTTACTTCTACCATTCCCTTAGAGATAGCAATTGTACCATTATGCGTACCAGTTGGTTTAAAACCTTTCCATTCAATCATGGATTTATCAGTATCAGCTTTATAAGTTACTGCAGTGGCTTCTGCAACTGCTGCTTCTTCAGCCTCAGTAGTCTCTGCTTCTTTGGCTTTGTTATTACAACTTACTAATGAAGCAAATGCTACAATCGTAAAAATTTTTAAAAATGATGTTTTCATGTTGGTGTTTTTGTTTTGTTTAATTCCGTAAAGTTAAGCATTACTGATGGTAAAGTATTATAAAAAAATGTTAATGACATTTTGACATTTTAATAATAATGGCAGTACTTTTGCCAAATCTAAAATCAAAGACTTAAAATTAGAGACTCAAAATGAGCAAAAAAGATAAAAATAAAGAGGTTGAAGAACCCCAAATTGAAGGCGCTACAACTGAAGAAGCGATAATTCAAGAAAAAGAAGAAGTATCTACGGAAGAGCAGTTGCAAAGTCAATTAGCTAGTGAAAAAGATAAATTCATGAGGCTTTTCGCTGAGTTTGAAAACTATAAAAAACGAACAACGAGAGAGCGAATAGAATTATTTAAAACTGCCAGCCAAGACGTTATGTTGTCTATGTTACCAATTTTAGATGATTTTGAACGAGCTCTTTTGCACATTGAAGAAGACAAAGAGGCAGAAGAAATGAGAAAAGGTGTATTGTTAATTTACAATAAGCTTTTATCAACTTTAGAGCAAAAAGGTTTATCTAAAATAGGTGTTAAAAAAGGAGACACCTTTAATGCAGACGATCATGAAGCTATAACACAAATACCAGCACCTAGCGAGGATTTAAAAGGAAAGATAATCGATGTGGTGGAGCGAGGTTATAAGTTGGGAGATAAGGTTATACGTTTCCCTAAAGTAGTTATAGGACAGTAAAAAATTAAGATGAAAGAAGATTATTACGATATATTAGGAGTAAGCAAAAACGCAACAGCAGCTGAGATTAAGAAAGCCTACCGAAAGATGGCTCTAAAATATCATCCTGATAAAAATCCTGATGATAAAGAAGCTGAAGATAAATTTAAAAAATCTGCAGAAGCTTACGAAGTTCTTAGTAACGCTGACAAAAAAGCACGCTATGACCAATTTGGTCACCAAGCCTTTGAAGGCGGAGGCGGCTTTGGCGGAGGCGGTATGAATATGGATGATATATTCAGCCAGTTTGGCGATATCTTTGGAGGAGCTTTTGGTGGTGGAGGCGGATTCAGTGGCTTTGGCGGAGGCGGAAGACAGCGTGTTGTTAAAGGAAGTAACCTGCGTATCCGTGTTACTTTATCTCTAGAGGAAGTTGCCAATGGTGTAGAAAAGAAAATAAAAGTAAAGCGGAAAAAACAAGCAGCAGGCACTACTTATAAAACTTGTACAACTTGTAACGGTTCGGGTCAAGTTACACGAGTTACTAACACAATTTTAGGAAGAATGCAAACGGCTTCACCTTGTCAAACTTGTGGTGGAGCAGGTCAAATGATTGACAAAAAACCTGCAGATGCAGATGCACAAGGCTTAAAGGTTGAAGAAGAAACAGTCTCTGTAAAAATACCTGCGGGAGTTGTTGAAGGTATGCAGCTTAAAGTCACAGGAAAAGGTAACGATGCTCCTGGTAATGGCATTGCTGGAGATCTTTTGGTTGCAATACAAGAAGAAGATCACCCAACCTTGAAACGCGAAGGAGATAATTTACATTATGATATGTATGTGAGTATACCAGATGCAGTTTTGGGAACCTCTAAGGAAATTGATACCGTAACCGGTAAAGTTAGGATTAAAATTGAAGCTGGTGTACAATCTGGAAAGATTTTAAGATTACGAGGTAAAGGTATCCCAAGCATCAATGGTTATGGTAAAGGAGACCTTTTGGTACATGTAAATGTATGGACACCAAAAACCTTAAGTAAAAAACAGAAAGAGTTTTTTGAGAGCATGAAAGATGACGAACATTTTGAGCCTAAACCTGAAAGTTCTGACAAGTCATTTTTTGAAAAGGTTAAAGATATGTTCTCATAAAAAGCCTCTAATTCATAAAAAATACTATCTTTGAATTATCGCTAATGCTAATTAGCGGTAATTTTTCTTTTTCATAGCAATTTTTTCCCATCCTTATTTAGCTATAAGGGTGGGTTTTGTTTTTTATGATTTAATTATCTCAGAATTTTTTTAATTCTTTTTGAAAAATCACAATTCAGACTCATTCAATTCAATCAAAAATTTACAAAAAAGGTTTAATTAATAGGGCTTTATATGTCAAACTCTATAACATTTAATATATTTACGTGCTAACGTAATTTCTAACTATAAACTAATATGAACGATTTATTAGTAGCTGATTCTGTATCTAAACACTACGGAAAATTTAAAGCGCTAAACAATGTTTCCATCGCTGTTCCTAAAGGTAGTATTTTTGGTCTTTTGGGTCCTAATGGTGCAGGTAAAACAACTTTAATCCGTATAATAAACCAAATTACAATGCCAGATCAAGGCAGTGTATTATTAGACGGACAACCATTAAAACCAGAACATATAAAAGATATTGGTTACTTGCCAGAGGAAAGAGGTTTATACAAATCCATGAAGGTCGGAGAGCAAGCACTTTATTTGGCGCAATTAAAGGGAATGTCTAAAGCCGAAGCAAAAACTCGATTAAAATATTGGTTTGAAAAACTAGAAATTGGAGATTGGTGGAACAAAAAAATACAAGAGTTAAGTAAAGGACAAGCTCAAAAAATTCAGTTTATCGTTACAGTGCTTCATCAACCAAAATTGTTAATTTTTGATGAGCCATTTTCTGGTTTTGATCCCATAAATGCCAATTTGATTAAAGATGAAATTCTAAAACTAAGGGACGAAGGAGCAACCGTAATTTTTTCAACCCATCGTATGGAATCGGTTGAAGAGTTGTGTGATCATATAGCATTGTTGCACAAATCAAACAAAGTTTTGGATGGAAGGTTGAATGACATAAAGCGTCAATATAAAACAAACACATTTGAAGTTGGTTTACAATCTAACAACAGTGAAAATGTTTTAAATGATATTAAAGCTAGTTTTGATGTATTACCTGCTACGTTTAAAAACCTCAATGATGATATTAAATTAAATATAAAAATTGATAGTGGTACATCACCAAATGATTTATTGTCATTTTTAACCAATAAAGCAGAGGTTCACCATTTTGTAGAAGTCATTCCTTCGGCAAACGATATTTTTATTCAAACAGTAAAAAATAATTGATAATGAATCATTTACCACTCATTATAAAACGAGAATACCTTACTAAAGTAAGAAACAAATCCTTTATTATTATGACGTTTTTAAGTCCTATAATAATGATTGCCCTTGTTGCTCTTGTTGCCTATTTATCACAACTTAATAATGATAAGCTACGAACTATTTCAGTTTTGGATGAAACAGGCTTATTAAACGATGTGTTTGAAAATACAGAGAATACCAATTATACAATGCTTAATGAATTGAGCTTGGAGGAGGCTAAGATATTGGTTAAAGAAAAGGAGGATTACGGATTGCTTTACATTTCAAAAGTAAATGATCTTCAAAATTTCACAGGAAATGTTAAATTTTACTCACAAGATTCACCATCATTGGGTACTATTTCTAGTTTGGAAAGAAAATTAGAAAAGAAATTTTCAGACTTAAAACTACAAAGTGTAGGTGTAGATTTGGAGCAAATACGATTATCTAAAGTAAATATTGATATTGCTCAAGAAAGTTTTGAGGGAGAAAAAAGTTCTAAAATTGATAATATCATGAAATTGGCCTTTGGTGGTGCTGCCGGCTATTTGTTGTTCATGTTTATAATTATTTATGGCAATATGATAATGCGTAGTGTTATTGAAGAAAAAACTAGCCGAATCATTGAAGTTATCATATCCTCAGTAAAACCTATTCAGCTTATGATGGGGAAAATTATAGGAACATCATTGGCAGGAGTTACACAATTTGTAATATGGGTAATTTTAGGAGGTGTGCTATTGGTAGTGGTTTCAGCTATTTTTGGAATTGATTTGGCTCAAGTACAAACACCACAGCAAGAAATGGTGAACCAAGCCATTCAAGAAGAAGGAGCACAAGCTTTTGCAGAGAATTTAATAACAGCAATTGGTAATTTACCTATGACGAATTTAATTATAGCTTTTATGCTATTTTTTATTAGCGGTTACTTGCTGTATAGCTCATTATATGCATCAATTGGAGCAGCAGTTGATAATGAAACAGACACCCAACAATTTATGTTGCCTATTTTAATGCCATTGATACTTGCTGTATATGTTGGTATTTTTACAGTAATAGAAGATCCGCATGGTACGGTTTCTACTGTGTTTTCGTTTATTCCATTTACATCTCCAGTGGTGATGCTAATGCGTATTCCTTTTGGAGTTCCTTTATGGCAGCAAGGTCTGTCTCTCCTTATATTGATAGGGACATTTATTTTTGCAGTATGGTTTGCTGCTAAAATCTATAGAGTTGGTATATTGATGTATGGAAAAAAACCAACATACAAAGAACTCTTTAAGTGGATGAAATATTAATTAAGTAATGCAAGACTTTAAAGAAATAGAGGAAACAATTACAGAAAGTAGCACTTGGGAAGCTGTGAAAGGTTTTCTTGGGCAACATATTGATTTTACTGATGATATAAGCATTTCAATTTTTGATATTATCATTTTAGTAACAGTAATATTTATTACAACCTTATTGTTAAGGTTTGTACTTAAAATAATTACAAGAAAATTACCGGCTGAGGATAAAGGAAAGTTCAATGTTGTCTTTGGCTACTTTAGATGGTTAATATATCTTATTATATTTCTGATTACATTACATTCTGTAGGAGTTAACGTTACTGCCGTTTTTGCAGCATCTGCGGCATTATTAATTGGTATTGGGTTAGCACTTCAAACTTTATTTCAAGATATTATCTCCGGTGTTTTCATTTTGGTAGACCAGACCGTACATGTTGGTGATATTATAGAAATTGAAGATAAAGTAGGTAGGGTAGAAGAGATAAAATTAAGAACAACAAGAGCTGTTACCATAGATAATAAGGTTCTAGTGATTCCTAATCATTTATATTTAACTAATAGCTTGTATAATTGGACTCAAAATGGAACTATCACACGCGAAAGTGTAGAAGTAGGCGTTGCTTACGGAAGTGATGTTCAATTGGTAAGAAAATTATTGTTACAAGCCGCAAGCACTCATGATGCAGTTATTAGTGAACCAGAGCCTTCAGTAGTGTTTAAAAATTTTGGAGATAGTTCGTTAGACTTTAAACTTATTTTTACGCTTGCTGATAGTTTTAAAGCCCAGTTTCCTAAAAGTGATATACGGTTTGAAATTGATCGTCTGTTTAGGGAAAATAATGTTACTATTCCTTTTCCACAGCGAGATGTTCACATCATTGAAAAGCAAAAAGAATAAGTGCTTAAAAATTGGATAATATATGAAAATTAAACTTTATAAAATTCTATTTATCTTAGGTTTTATCTGCTGGTCAGAAATAACCAATGCCCAATTAACAGACTTGGCAAGGTTAGAGTATTCATTTATTCCAAAAAGTAAATCCGAAGATCAGTACACAAGGCTAAGAGCTTTGGTTAATTACCCAATAGAGCTTAAAAAGGACGCGTATTTTATTATTGGAGGAGAATACAATCGGGTTATTCTAAATCTAGAAGATAGTTACCCTTTTGACAGGTCATTATTAGAAACCATAAATATTATAGATTTAAATTTGGGATACACTTTTAAAACAAGCGAAATGTGGCGTTTGGGATTTAAGGTTAATCCTAGAATAGCCTCTACCTTAACCCAAAGTATAACCTCAGATGATCTTTTTCTTAACGGAGGTGTTTTTGTTATTAACGATAGAACGGAAGATGAAAGTTCCAAACGTCCTTACAGATTAATTTTGGGACTTACCTATAACACCACAACTGGTTTGCCTTTTCCTTTGCCTTTTGTTAGTTACTATAGAAGGATTAATGAGAATTGGTCATTTTCTTTAGGTATACCAAAATCTAATGTAAAATATTTCTTAGATCAAAAAAATACCATACAAGCATTTGCCAGTGTAGATGGATACTTTGCACACCTTCAAGAGCCAACTTCTGTTCAAGGAAAATCAGTAGATCACATTTCACTGTCGCTTGTGGTGGGTGGTTTTGGTTACGAATATAAATTAAGCAAATACCTTTTTGCATATACCTATATAGGTTATACAGGTAGGTTAAATAATGTGTTAAGAGACAACGACAGAAATGACGTTTATAAATTAGATGATTTAAATGCTTTTTATTTAAGAACAGGTTTAAAAGTAAAAATATAACTATGTCAAAAATTTTAATAATTGAAGACGAAGCTGCTATAAGAAGAGTATTGGTAAAAATACTTTCAGAAGAAAATGACAGTTACCAAGTAGAGGAAGCTGAAGATGGTTTATCTGGTATTGAGAAAATAAAAAAGGAGGATTATGACCTAGTGCTTTGCGATATTAAAATGCCAAAAATGGATGGCGTTGAGGTTTTGGAAGCTGTAAAAAAGATAAAGCCAGAAGTGCCTATGGTAATGATTTCTGGTCATGGTGATTTAGACACGGCTGTAAACACTATGCGTTTGGGAGCTTTTGATTATATCTCAAAACCACCAGATTTAAATCGGTTGTTGAATACTGTTCGAATTGCGTTAGACAGAAAAGAACTTGTGGTTGAAAATACCAGACTGAAAAAAAAGGTCTCAAAGAACTATGAGATGATAGGAGAAAGTGATGGCATCTCTCGTATTAAAGAAATGATAGATAAAGTAGCTCCTACCGATGCTCGGGTTTTGATTACAGGACCAAACGGAACCGGAAAAGAATTGGTAGCGCATTGGTTGCATCAAAAAGGGGAACGATCTAAAGGTCCGATGATAGAAGTTAATTGTGCCGCAATCCCTTCTGAATTAATTGAAAGCGAATTATTTGGGCATGTTAAAGGTGCGTTTACATCTGCAAACAAAGACCGTGCAGGTAAATTTGAAGCTGCAAATGGAGGTACTATTTTTCTTGATGAGGTCGGAGATATGAGCCTTTCTGCACAAGCTAAGGTTTTACGTGCTTTACAAGAGAGTAAAGTGCAACGTGTAGGCAGTGATAAGGATATTAAAGTAAATGTACGCGTTATTGCAGCTACCAATAAAGATTTAAAAAAAGAAATTGAAGACGGAAAATTTAGGGAAGATCTTTATCACAGATTAGCAGTAATTTTAATTAAAGTGCCTGCTTTAAACGATAGAAGAGAGGATATTCCATTATTGATTGAATATTTTTCAGATAAAATCTCAAAAGAACAAGGTACAGCAAATAAGTCATTTTCTGATAAAGCCGTTAAATTACTCCAAAATTATGATTGGACAGGAAATATACGCGAACTGCGCAATGTCATTGAACGTTTGATTATTTTGGGAGGAAAAGAGGTTAGCGAAAGTGATGTGAAATCATTTGCTTCAAAATAAATATTATGATTAAACTAACCCGCTACAATAAAAGAGCCCTTTTAGGTGGTGTAATATCTGCCGTTTTTATTGGTTTGGGTGCATACGGACTAGGGAATATTAGTGGTTACGAAGCCAAATCACTTATTACATCTTCATTACCTGGTATCAATGCATTGTGTAACACAATAGTGTTGGCATCCGCTACTATTTTGGCATTGTTGTTAACATTACTTAGTATAAGTTCAGGGATAAAGTCTAAACTAAAAAATGAACATTATAAACACGTATTGCTAATTGCTAAAATAGATACTGTTGTTTTCGTCGCGGCAATGATTGTTTTTCAACTTATGAATATTCCTGTTACTGAAGCAGACAATGTCCCTAACTCATGGTACTCAGCAATTTATTATGTGAGTTTAGGGTTGTCCGCAATATTAAGTGGTGGATTGATTGTAGTAGTCTTAATGCTGTACAATACGGTAGACAGTATAATTAAAATAGTAGGTTTAGGTAAAGTCGATCATCCTTTAATTTATGATGATACAGATGAGGATGAATCTGAAGAGAAAGACAAATAAAGACAATTGTAGTTATGAAAGAAATAAATGTTGAAGATTTTAAAGTATCGTCTCAAATCAATATTTCAGAATTACCGACCACCTACAATTTAGGAGAAAGTAAAAAGAAAGTTGAAAAAGAATTAAGGGAAATCAGTGAAAATTTAGCCGAGATCCAAAACACAATGTATGCGCATGGTAAATATGCTGTTCTTTTTTGCATACAAGGCATGGACACTGCAGGAAAAGATAGCTTAATCAGAGAAGTTTTTAAGGAGTTTAATGTTAGAGGAATTGTTGCACACAGCTTTAAAAAACCAACTGATTTAGAGCTGAAGCATGATTTTCTTTGGAGGCATCACAAAGCTTTACCTGCACGCGGTAAATTTGGTATATTCAACAGAACACATTACGAAAATGTATTAGTCACCAGAGTGCATCCAGAATATTTATTGAACGAGAATATGCCACACATTAACTCAGTTGATGATGTTGACGAAGCCTTTTGGGAAAAACGATTTAATAAAATCAGTAATTTTGAAAAGCACATTTCAGACAATGGTACTATAATTTTCAAATTCTTTTTAAATATTTCAAAAGAAGAACAAAAAAACAGATTATTAAGACGTTTAAATAGACCTGAAAAAAACTGGAAATTTTCAGCAGGTGATTTAAAGGAACGAAAACTTTGGGATGACTACCAAGCCTGTTACGAGGATGCTATTAACAAAACCTCTAAGTTCCATGCTCCTTGGTATAATATTCCGGCTGATGATAAACCAACAGCGCGCTATATCGTTGCTAAAATTTTATATGATACGTTAAAGGAATATTCAGATATTAAAGAACCAGAATTACCAGTTAAAGAAAAGGCAAATATTGATTCGTATAAAGAACAGTTGAATAACGAATAATTTTACTGTGAGATTTATAGGATAAAATTAAAAAGGAATACTATATCCAATTCCTGTTTGAATATCTGGATGGTTATTTACAGTAAAATCTTGTTGAAGATATAGCTTTAAAGTATTTCTTTTGCCAAAAGCATACATAAAGGTCCAGTAATTATTGTTTTTGTACAAATTACTAATTCCAGTATTCCAACTCTTAAACGATGTTCCATTTTTTGTAGGTACTACATAATCAAACTCACTGCTTTTATTTAAACTTGTTTGAATATAAAAATCAAAACCAAAACTATGTGTTGTACCACTTTTTGACAGGTACTTATATTCAGCAATACATTCTAAATAAGCAATGCTACTGTTGGTGCCAAGGTCTAACTGTTTGCGTTTAAATGTTATAACATCCCTCATCATACCACCCAAACTTAATCCAACATTTATTTTTCGGTGTGGATTTTTAAGTGTGAAAGATTTTGTAAAATTCCCGTTTAAACCTAGGTCAGTAGAACTATTGTATTTTGAGGTATTTATGCCCAAATGGCTTCCCACGTTAAGGAAATAGCCTTTTGCATTTAGCTTTTCAAACTTCGGAAAGAAAGAGTAATTAGCCTCAATACCACTAAATACAAAATCACCATTTTTTAAGTCCATTACATTATTATTTCGGTCGTTGTAACGAATTCGAGCTTTATTGTATGGATATAGTTTTCTGTCAAACGGATCTTCTCCACCAGCAACTGCACTATGAAAACCCTCTATAAAAGCATCATTTGTAAAGATTGAAAAAGGAGACTTGCCTTTTGTAAGCAGAAAAGCTTTCATTTTTAAAGTTAGCTCTGACATTTTATTTAAAGGAATGTCAATGCTAAAATTTAAAGCCTTTATTACTCCATCGTTTTGTGTCTCGATGGATTTGGCATCTAACGTATCCACATCTACTGTAAATTCCCTTGCGTGCCATGGAAATTTGCGTACAAAATCCCGATCGCGTTCCGTATTGGGTATGTACGCAACGACTGGCGGAGACCAAACATTGCCACTGGCAAGATTAGGATCTATAATTATTTTGTTGGTGGGTTTGGCTTTAAATTTACCTTCAAGCCTCATAAACAAAAGCCCTAAAGGATGAGTGGATAATATGGATGGTTTTGTGATTTCGGTAAACTCACTCTTTAAATCTGTTTGTTCTTGGGCTAAACCAATACTGGTATAAATTAGTATTAGTACAAAAAATAATTTCTCTCTTAAATTCATAACTCAGACAAAGTGAGACTTGGTAGCGGCAAATATAATTAATTGCTTTACTTTTTATAAATTGAAGGACTAAATTCTAGCTATTAACTTAACTTTGAAAAAAAATGAAATGAAACAAATAATTTCCTTTAGTATATTTTTAATCTGCGTTAGCTCATTTTCACAATCTATACTAGAAAATGATTTGCCATATTACGAAATGCCAGACCATCCTCAAAACTCTACTGCTGGTACTATGGCAGCACGTATGGTAGATGCTTTGGGTTTTAGGTTTTATTGGGCTTCAAAAGATTTAACCAAAAAAGATTTGAGTTTTAAAGCCAATGATAGTGGAAGAACTTCAGAGGAAACTATCAACCATATTTACAACCTCTCCAAAGTAATTTTAAATTCAACTTTAAAAAAACAAAATACAAGCACTAAAGAAGAGTTCTCATATAAAGAATTACGAGCCAAAACATTAATTAACCTAAAAACCTCGGCGGATATCTTGAGAACGAGTGATGATATATCTCAGTTCAAAATAATTTTTGGAGAACAAGAAATTCCGTTTTGGAATCAAATTAATGGTCCTATCGCTGACGCTATTTGGCACTGTGGCCAATTGGTGATTTACAGACGTAGCACAGGTAATCCTATCAACCCAAAAGTAAATCATTTTTTAGGTAAAATAATTGAGTGACATTAGGAGTTTACATTTTCAAATTTCAATTTCTATTTGGTTGTTCAGAATATCGTCAAAGGTTTCACGTTTTCTTATTAAGTGCGATTCTCCTTTATGTAAAAGTACTTCTGCAGGTCTGTAACGCGAATTATAGTTGCTCGCCATAGAATAGCAATAAGCTCCGGCATTTTTAAAACAGAGGATGTCTCCTTCGTTTATTTCGTTTATACGTCTGTTATTTGCAAACGTATCTGTTTCGCAAATGTACCCAACCACAGAATAAAAACGCTCACGACCATTAGGATTGGAGATGTTAATAATTTGGTGTTGAGAACCGTAAAGCATCGGTCTAATTAAATGATTAAATCCAGAATCTATTTGGGCAAAAACAGTTGAGGTAGTTTGTTTAACAACATTAACCTTGGCTAAAAACACTCCAGCTTCACTCACTAAAAATTTTCCAGGCTCAAAGGTCAAGGTCAGATCTTTTCCATATTCTTTAGAAAATTCATTAAAACGTTTTCCCAATTTAATACCCAATTCTTCAATGTTGGTTTCAATATCACCAGTCTTGTATGGGACTTTAAACCCTGAACCGAAATCGATAAATTCTAAATTTTTAAAATTTTTAGCAGTTTCAAAAAGGATTTCACTAGCATAGAGAAACACATCAATATCTAAAATGTCGCTCCCAGTATGCATGTGAATACCATTGATATTCATTTTGGTATTTTCAACAATGCGAAGTAGCAACGGAATTTGATGTATTGAAATACCGAATTTACTATCAATATGCCCAACCGAAATATTGGTGTTTCCACCAGCCATAACGTGTGGATTTATTCTTATACATACTGGTGTTTTAGGATGTTTTGTTCCAAATTGTTCTAATATGGAAAGATTGTCAATATTAATTTGTACACCAAGTTTTGCTGCAATTTCTATTTCTTTGAGAGAAACTCCATTTGGAGTGTAGATGATATCTTCTGGTTTAAATCCTGCTTTTAAGCCAAGTTGTACTTCTTGTATAGATACGGTGTCTAATCCAGAACCAAGGCAATTAAAAAGCTTTAAAATTGAAATGTTAGAAAGCGCCTTAACGGCATAGTTGAGCTTTAAATGTTTAAGCTTGCTAAAAGCATTGGTCAAACGGTTATACTGATTTATAATAGTTTCAGCGTCATAAACATATACTGGGCTTCCGAAGTCTTCTGCTATTTTTATGAGGTGGTTGTGCATATTCAAAGTTTTTATCAAAGATATCTCATCTCTCTCTTAACGACATAAAAACAATAATATATTTCATAATTTAAACAATTTGTTAATTATTTAACAATTTAGTTGTTCAATCAATCAATGCAGTAATCCGTAACCAAAGCTCATTATCAAAATTAGATAAAGCAAAATTTTCAGAGTCAGCGGCATTTCCCATTCTAATAACAACTAAGTTTTTACTTGGTACAATGTAGATTTTTTGATCATTTTTGCCTAAAGCGGCATACATGTCAGCTGGTGCACTTGGGATTAATGAGCCACTAAATTGAACTTGTGTTTGTGGTAATCGATAAGAAGATTTGCCGTTAAGCCACCACATATAGCCATATGCCTTATTTTGGTTTTGAGATGTATTTACGGCGAAATTCAAATAGTCCTCAGGTATAATTTGATTGCTTTCCCATTTACCTTTAGCATAGGTCAACAGTCCAAAACGTGCCATACTTCGTGTTGTACTCCAATACACATTAAAATCATCAGCTTGAATCCAAGCACCTGTCATACCAATTCTATCTCTTAATTTAAGATTAAAATAGTTAGACCAACTTTCATTGCTTGCTTCAGCAATTACATCCTGAAGTTTTACATAGACATTATGGTAAGCCCATCTGTCTCCTGCATCAGCTAAATATTGTAAATTAGAAGGTGAAATGTTGTCTCCTAAGCTATCATCGAGGCCAGAGGTCATACTCAATAAATTTTCACAAGTGATTAAATTTTCTTTTTCTAATGGAGCTGTTGTCCAACCTGTGCCTAAATAATCCGAAACCTTATCGTTAATATCCAGCAAACCTTCGTCTTGTGCAATTCCTGTAATGGCTGTGGTTAGTGTTTTTCCTGCACTAGCCCAATACCAAGGTGATGTAGCTGTATGACCATTAAAATAGTTTTCAACTACGATTTCACCTTCATGTAATATCATAAAACTTTTGGTATTTTTAGTTTCGAGATAATCTAATAAGGATTGAAGTTGATTCTCATTCCAGTTTAATTCTGAAATAGATTTTGTTTCCCAAATATCAGAATCATTTGGGGGAAAGTAAATGTTTTCTTCGGTTATTTCATCGTTTTCAGAGTTGTTGTCATCTGATGAACACGCAAACATTAAAGTCAAAATCAAAACCAAAAAGCTTATTTGAATGTGTTTCATGAAATTATTTTTTTAATATGACTAAATTAAGGTTGAAATGTTTAAAAATAGGCATTTATAAAACTAAACGCGTATATCGTAAATCATTGTGTATCTTTGCAAACTGATTTAAAAATGAGCATGAGAACAAAAACGCTGAAAAAGAATAGAATCAATGTGGTAACACTTGGCTGTAGTAAAAATGTTTACGATAGTGAAGTGTTAATGGGACAACTGAAAGCTAGTGGCAAAGATGTTGTGCACGAGCAAGAAGGTAATGTAGTTGTAATTAATACATGTGGTTTTATAAATAATGCTAAAGAAGAAAGTGTAAATACAATTTTACACTATATGCAGAAAAAAGAAGATGGAGATGTAGATAAGGTTTTTGTAACGGGATGTTTAAGTGAACGCTATAAGCCAGATTTAGAGAAGGAAATCCCTAACGTGGATCAATATTTCGGAACTACGGAATTACCAGGTTTGTTGAAAGCTTTAGGTGCAGATTATAAGCACGAATTAATAGGAGAACGTCTTACTACAACACCTAAAAACTACGCCTATTTAAAAATTGCAGAAGGTTGCGACAGACCTTGTAGTTTCTGTGCCATTCCATTAATGCGAGGAAAACATAAAAGTACACCAATTGAAGATTTAGTTACTGAAGCTGAAAAATTAGCGGCTAATGGAGTAAAAGAATTAATTCTAATTGCTCAGGATTTAACCTATTACGGATTAGATTTATACAAAAAACGAAATTTAGCGGAACTGCTTGAAAATCTGGTTAAGGTTGAAGGTATTGAATGGATTCGTTTGCACTATGCATTCCCAACAGGTTTCCCAATGGATGTTTTGGATGTAATGAAACGAGAGCCTAAGGTTTGTAACTATTTAGATATTCCTCTGCAGCATATTTCAGATTCTATTTTAAAGAGCATGCGTCGTGGTACAACAAAAGAAAAGACCACTAAACTATTGAAAGAATTTAGAGCTAAAGTTCCTGAAATGACGATTAGAACTACACTAATTGTTGGTTATCCTGGTGAAACACAAGAAGATTTTGAAACACTTAGAGAATGGGTAAAAGACATGCGTTTTGAGCGTTTAGGTTGCTTTACCTATTCACATGAAGAAAATACACATGCTTACAATTTAAAAGACGATGTGCCTGAAGAAGTTAAAATGCAACGTGCCAATGAAATTATGGAAATCCAATCCCAGATTTCTTGGGAGTTAAACCAAGCCAAAATAGGACAGGAGTTTAAAGTCGTTATAGATAGAAAAGAGGGTAATTATTTTGTTGGAAGAACAGAATACGACTCGCCAGATGTGGATAACGAAGTTTTGATTGACGCTACTAAAACCTATTTAAAAACAGGAGAATTTGCTACAATTAAAGTTATTGAGGCTGAGGATTTTGATTTGTATGGAGAGGTAGTAGCTTAACTCTAAATCAGCACGTATTTCATCTTTTTACGATAGAATTTTGATACGATTTGTGCTTTATTATAAGTATGAAATCGAATTTTAAATTTATACTTTTTTTTCTAATAGTAGTATCTTGTAAACAAGTTCAGAAAGTTACAGATGTAATTACCAACCCTTCAGCAAGGGAAGTTTTTGAACGTACTTTTAAGGATAACGATAGCATACTTCAACAGTATGAATTCAATTATTCCAAAGCAAAACGAAACAATTTACAGTTAGAATTACCTTCTGTATTATCTTCTAAAACCGATAGTTTAAACTTTCGGATTTTGGCCTATACGTTACATTTAGAACGAGGTGAACGTTTTATAATCGAATCGGATGTTGAAGTAGATAGCTTACAACTTTCATTAGATTTATTTGCGTTTGATAACGATTCAACACTCTCTAAAAAACCACTTGTTGCTAATGAGCCAGAAGTAAATGCGCTTAAATACGACATTACTGAAACAGGAAATTATAAAATTGTAATTCTGCCAGAGCGCTCTAATAACAGAAATTTTTCATTAAGCCTTTATACTGAGCCTACTTTATTTTTTCCTGTAAGTGGAAAAGACAATAAGGCTATTCAGAGTTTTTGGGGAGCATCTCGAGGAGGTGGTACACGTGCTCACAAAGGCATTGATATTTTTGCCAAACGAGGGACACCTGTCGTTGCGGCAACCGATGGCTTTATTTCTGATACAGGCAATAGAGGCTTGGGAGGCAAACAAGTTTGGTTAAGGGATGGAATTTTTGGGCAATCCCTCTATTATGCCCATTTAGATAGCATTGCGGTTTCTGGTGGCAACCGTGTAAAAGCTGGTGATACTTTAGGCTTTGTTGGTAATACTGGTAATGCTAAAACCACTAGTCCACATTTGCATTTTGGGATATATACTAGTAGTGGAGCAATAAATCCTTTGCCATTTGTGAAAGAAACTAATAAGTTAGAAGTTAAAAAAAATACGGTTTTTAGTAAAGGAGAAACTCGATTAAAAACCAATGAACTTAGAGTTGGTGCTGGTGTTAAAAATAAAAAAATACAAGATTTGAAACCTAAGGTTTCAGTAACCGTTTTAGGGAAAAAAGACAAATGGTTGCATTTAAAAGTTAATGATTCACTTGAAGGTTTTATGCACCAGTCATTAGTTTCAAAAATAAACTAGCATTTTCTTTAATTAATAGGCCATCTCATAAGCTTCTTTCATCCAATTTGATTAATTCAGTAGCTACATCATTAACTGATTTGATTTGTAAAAGGTGCTTACACATGGTACCTAAAGGACCAGAATTACCTAGTCTGTCTGTGGTTGGCTTGTTTGGTAATTTTAAGCCTGAATCTATTCTGGTTTTTGTGGCCAGTTTTTTCAGGCATGTAATTAACTATAGCGTGCAGTTAATATACACAGCTTTTAATTTAGAAAAGTCTGGATTAGACATAATTTAAATATTGTTAAAATACAAAAATAAAAAACCGTTTTAATTGAAATAACTAAATGTGTTGATCAACTAATATGGCATTTCCATCCGGATCCAAAACCACAAAACTTGCAGGTCCAGAAGTGGTTTCGTCGGCTTCATGTTCTAATTTAATATCGTTAGATTTTAAATGTTTTTGAATTGTACGTACATCATCAAAATCTTCAAGGGTATTGGCATGTTGATCCCAACCAGGATTAAAGGTGAGTATATTATTTTCAAACACTCCTTGAAATAATCCAATAAGTGAAGATTCATTTTTCATTATTAGATAATTCTTTTCTACATCTCCTGCAAAAGCTGAAAAGCCTAAAGTTTCGTAAAACGCTTTTGATGCTTTAAGGTCTTTTACGGCCAAGCTAACTGAGAATGCTCCTAGTTTCATAATGCTATGTGTTTTTATTTGTAATTAATTATTCTTCATTCAATAGAATAGGCTTTCCAAATCCTAAATTTTCCAATTTAGCTAATTGTGTTTTTGCATCACCGACAATAACATATACCATTTGGCTGGGTTTAATATATTTTTTAGATAGAGCTTTAATGTCTTCAACGGTTAAGCTATTTACTAAATCTTCACGTTCTTTGGCATAGTCATCTGCATAGCCATAATTACTAATATTTACCAGCATATCTAACTTTGCTCCAAGGGTTTCAAAGGCTCTGGCATTACTTTTTATGGTGTAACCTTTGGTGACCTCTAGGTCTTTTTCAGAATAATTTTCACCATAATTTTTCAAAATCTCCTTTACCAAAGCTGCTGACTCATAAGTTACATTAGTACGCACGCCACTACTAATTACAAATTCTCCTTCGTGTTCTGAACCTGAAAATCCAGAACGAATGCCATACGTGTAGCCTTTACCTTCTCGTAATTGCTGTGTTAATTGAGAAGCAAAACTGCCGCCTCCCAAACGGTAATTCATCACATTTGTTGTATAATAATCTTTGTGTGTTGCTTTTAGAGCAGGATATCCAAAGCGAATGATTGATTGTTTTGCTCCTGGAACATCATAAAAATAAACTGTTGATGTTTCAGGATATAATGGTAATGGCAAATCTGGAATATTAATATCCTTTGACTCCCACTTATTGTCAATGGTTGATAATGCATCAATGATTTCAGCCTCTGCAATAGCACCTACCACATGCATATTAGTGAGTTTTGGTGAAAGGTTAGTGTTATAATAATTTTTTAAATCTTGCATTGTAATGGAAGAAACAGAATCTTCTGAACCACTATTATTATAAGCCAGAATATTGTTTTCTCCATAAATTACTTTAGCAAATTGGTTAGACGCAATGCTATTAGGGTTTGCTTTTTGTCTTTGGATTCCACTTATTGTGCTTTGTTTCAAAAGGTCAAATTCCTTCTCGTCCCATCGTGGTTCTAATAAAATTTCCGTCACCAAATTCATAGTGTCATCAAAGTGCTTAGATAAAGTTGTGCCAGATATTATTATGCTGTTGTCAGTGGCGTAAGCATTGATGCGAGCTCCTAAACTTTCAATGGCATTTTCTAATTCTTCAGGTGTTTTAGTTGCTGTACCTTTAGTCATAAGATTTGCCAATAGATTGGATACACCAACTTTATTTTTGTTTTCAAATAATAAGCCTCCTTGTATTTGCATTTCGAATTGTACCAATGGGACTTCCGAATTTTCAATACCAAACACTTTGATGCCAGAATCGAGTTCGCGTTTCCAAACTTCAGGAATGTTTAAATCTGGAGTTTCTCCATATTTGGGCTCAACACTTCGATCAAAACTACTTGGTGTTTTTTCATATGTTGCAGCAATACTTGCATCAAAGGTTTCTTCTGCTCCTTCGATTATTTTTTCCTCAACAACTTCTGCCAATTGCGAATTGTCCAGGACTAGATTTTTTTGTCCTTTAGGGACAAAGCCAGTAGCTATAAAGTTTTTATCTTTTATATATGTATTGTAA
>OJDK01000319.1_pt1 | contig 22856 bp, 20 predicted proteins | sample 1592791 | NCBI WGS metagenome assembly OJDK01 (sample SAMN05416878, study PRJEB24817) | seawater metagenome | isolation source: Sea water | place: Canada:Atlantic | collected 2013-11
TACGAGATCAGCCTCGGTCTCGTGGGCTCGGAGATGTGTATAAGAGACAGTCCAGTAGCTGCATGTAGAGCGTAAAACCAATGCTTTCGATCTGGCCGCTTTGTTCTTCTCCCAGCAACTCCCCGGCGCCGCGAATTTCGAGGTCGTGGGTGGCCAGCATGAAGCCGGCACCCAGGTCCTGCGCTTCCGAGATGGCTTCGAGGCGCTTTTTCGCGTCGGCGGTGATGGACCGGGGTGGTGGTGTCAGCAGATAGGCGTAGGCCTGATGGTGAGAGCGCCCGACACGGCCGCGAAGCTGGTGCAGCTGTGCCAGCCCGAACTTGTCCGCGCGCTCGATGATAATGGTGTTGGCGCTGGGAATGTCGATGCCGGTTTCGATAATGGTGGTGCACACCAGCACGTTGAAGCGCTTGTGATAGAAGTCCGACATGATCTGTTCCAGCTCGCGCTCGCGCATCTGGCCATGGGCGACGCCCACGCGTGCTTCCGGGATCAGTTGGCGCAGATCCTCGGCGGTTTTCTCGATGGTGGCCACATCGTTGTGCAGGAAGTACACCTGGCCGCCTCGCAGTACCTCCCGCAGGATGGCTTCCTTGACCATGGCCTCGTCCCGCTGCCGCACAAAGGTTTTTACCGACAGGCGTCGCGCGGGGGGCGTGGCGATGATCGACAGATCCCGCAGGTGCCCCATGGCCATGTTGAGGGTGCGGGGGATCGGTGTGGCGGTCAGGTTCAGCATGTCCACCTCGGCACGCAGGGCCTTCAGGCGTTCTTTCTGCTGGACGCCGAACCGGTGTTCTTCATCGATGATCACCAGGCCCAGGTTCTTGAACTTGATGTCACCCTGGAGCAGCTTGTGTGTGCCGATAACGATATCGGCTTTGCCGGCTTCGATGGCGGCCATCGCTTTGGTGGTTTGCCCGCCGCTCCGGAAGCGGCTGAGCAGCTCGACATGAACGGCGGTATCCGAGAAGCGGTCGCGAAAGGACTCGTAATGCTGCTGCGCCAGCAGGGTGGTAGGCACCAGCACAGCGACCTGCTTGCCGGAGTATGTCGCCATGAAGGCGGCGCGCATGGCTACCTCGGTTTTACCAAAGCCAACATCGCCACAGACCAGGCGGTCCATGGGTTTTTCACTGACCATGTCCTCGAACACAGCCTCAATGGCCGCCTGCTGGTCCGGGGTTTCCTCAAAGGGGAAACCGGCGGCAAAGGCGCGGTAGGCTTCCTTGGGGTCTTCAAAGGCAAAGCCCTTGCGGGCCTCCCGGCGCGCGTAGACATCCAGTAGTTCCGCCGCAGTATCGCGGATTTTCTCCAGAGCCTTTTGTTTGGCGTTGCTCCAGCGATCCGTGCCCAACTTGTGCAAAGGCGCGTGATCAGTATCCGAACCGGTATAGCGGGAAATCAGGTGCAGGCTGGAAACCGGTACATAGAGTTTCGAGCCGCCAGCGTATTCCAGCATCAGGAATTCGCTGGCTTCGCCTTCAACGGTAATGGTTTCCAGGCCCTGGTAGCGGCCAACGCCATGGTCTATATGAACCACCGGTGCGCCAATGCGCAGCTCGGACAGGTCCCGGTAGCCAGCATCGTCGGCCTCGGTCGGTTTCTCCCGGCGCCGGCGCTGCAGCACCCGCTCACCAAAGAGAGCTGTTTCCGTGATCAGGGCGAGGTGATGGTCAGGCAATAGTAACCCATATTCCATGGGTGCGACGGTAATGCCGAGGGTGGCCGAGGGGTCGCTGACAAAGGCCTGCCAGTTTTCCAGAGTCGACAGCTTGAGGCCATGGTCGGCCAGGTTCTCAATCAATGCCTCGCGTCGGCCAGAGGACTCCGCACAGATCAGGACCCGGCCATGGAACTCACTGATAAAGCGCTTGAGGCGCCCAGCCGGGTCTGCGGCACGGCCATCCATTGCAACATCGGGCATGACGTCGGTCTGGCAATTGCGGCCGCCGCTGGACTCAGTGGCTTCCGTGGTCATTGTTACCCGGGGAAACCCTTTGAGCAGGCCGAACAGCTCGTCCTTCTGGAGGAACAGTTCTGCTGGCGGCAGGATAGGGCGCATCCGGTCGTGGCGACGGTCCTCGTAGCGGGCGCGGGTGTCGGCGTCGAAGGCGCCGGCGGCCTCGTTGAGCCCGGACGCTGTGAATACCAGGGTTTCGCCGGGCAGGTAGTCAAACAGTGTTGCCGTTTGTTCGAAGAACAGGGGCAGATAGTACTCGATCCCCGGCGGTGTAATGCCGTGGGTGACATCCTGGTAGATCGGGGCGTCCTTGTCGGCGTGGGGGAACTGCTCGAACCACCGATTGCGGAACCCTGAGCGGGCTTCTTTATGCCAGGGAAACTCGTTGGCGGGCAGCAGCTCAATGCGTTCGATTCGGTCGATCGAGCGCTGGGTTTCCGGGTCAAAGGTTCGCAGTGTCTCAATTTCGTCATCGAACAGATCGATGCGGTAGGGGCGGGTGGCGCCCATGGGAAAAATGTCCAGGATAGCTCCGCGCACTGCGTATTCGCCGTGTTCATAGACATTATCGGCGTGCCGGTAGCCGGCTGATTCCAGCTGCATTCGCCAGTTGTCGATATCCAGTGACTGGCCAACCTCAAGAAGCAGAGTGTTGCCCTGCAGGTAACTGACCGGCGGCAGCCGGTGCATCAGGGTGCGGGCGGGCACCACCAGGACGCCGTGGTTTGTGGTTGGCAACCGGTGCAGAGCCCGAATTCGACGGGAGGTAATGTCCTGGTGTGGTGAAAACAGATCGTAGGGCAGGGTTTCCCAGTCGGGCAGCGACAGCAGCTCGAGTCCATCCGGTGTGATGGCCGGTTGGTCTTCATCGGTGGGCAGGCCCAGATAGAATCGCATGGACTGCTCGAGACGGATGGATTCCTCGGTGCTGCGGGTTATTACCAGTGTCAGGCCCTGATGGGCCCTGGCGCTCTCGCAGATGGCCAGGGCGTCGCTGCTGCCATGCAGTTGCCCCCAGATGCGGTGATCCGCAGCCTTGACAGGTGCGACCGGCGCAACCAGTGCGGTGTGTCTGTCGGAGTGGGCGGCGGCTTGCGTCATGGGCTGGTTCTTTCTCCTGGATGCATTGGGAGTCGGGAGTGGCGAGGCGCGTATTCTACCGGCCAGAAGTGTCGCTGTCATGACAGCGGATCAACAGTTACGAAAGGATTAACGGGGTGTATTTGCTGTCTGAGAAATAACGTTGGATAATACTGCCCCAATTTTCCAGGTTCCAACTGCAGAGGTTCAAGCGTGAGTCACGAACAGATCAACCAGCACCTGTCTAACTGGACGGAAAGAGAATCCACTGCGGAAGCCATGATTCCGCTGATCGGTCGCCTCTACCGTAAAAACAATGTGGTCACGTCCGTGTATGGCCGGTCCATTATCAACCAGTCGGTCATCGACATCATCCGCGCGCACCGCTTTGTGCGTCAGGTTGAAGACAGCGAACTGTCCGTTCACAACACCCTGCCTATTCTGCAGGCGATGGACAAGATGGATCTGGGGCGTGGCCATGTCGATATTGGCAAGCTTGCGGTGAAGTTCAAGGAAGAAGGTGGGTCTCTTGACGACTTCCTCAAACGTGAGATTGGCCCGATTGTCGGCCAGTACCAGACTCAGTCTCAGGAGGATGCCGAGAACGACACCAAGGATGTGGTGCTGTACGGTTTCGGACGGATCGGGCGGCTGCTGGCGCGGATCATGATCGAAAAGGCCGGTGGCGGCAACAACCTGCGCCTGCGCGCCATCGTGGTTCGTCAGGGTGGGGCAAGCAATGACCTCGAAAAGCGTGCCAGCCTGCTGCGCCGTGATTCGGTTCACGGTCCTTTCAACGGTACGATTACCGTGGACGAAGAGAACTCTGCGCTGATCGCCAATGGCAACTTTATCAAGGTGATCTACTCGCCGGGCCCTGATCAGGTGGATTACACCCAATACGGCATCAACAATGCGATCGTCATTGATAACACGGGTATCTGGCGTGACGAGGCTGGTCTTGGGCTGCACCTGAAATCGAAGGGCGTCAGCCGGGTTTTGCTGACTGCGCCGGGCAAGGGCGACATCAAGAATATTGTTCACGGCATTAACAACGACTGGATTACCGGTGAAGACAGGATCCTGTCAGCGGCGTCCTGTACCACCAACGCCATTACGCCGGTGCTCAAGGCCATTTATGATGAGTATGGTGTTGAGGACGGTCATGTCGAGACGGTTCACTCCTACACCAACGACCAGAACCTGATCGATAACTACCACAAGGGTAGCCGTCGTGGTCGCAGTGCCCCGCTAAACATGGTTATTACTGAAACCGGGGCTGCGAAGGCCGTCGCCAAGGCGCTTCCGGAGTTGAAGGGCAAGCTTTCCGGTAACGCCATTCGCGTTCCCACTCCGAACGTGTCCATGGCAATCCTCAATCTCAACCTGGAAAAAGACGTAACGGTGGAAGGTGTTAACGAATACCTTCGCGATATGGCGCTGCACTCCGAGCTGCAGAAGCAGATTGACTTCGTCAACTCGCCGGAAGTGGTTTCCACCGATTTCGTCGGTTCCCGCCATGCCGGCATTGTGGATGCGCAGGCCACCATCGCCAATGGCAAGCGCCTGATCCTCTACGTTTGGTATGACAATGAGGCTGGTTACAGCGCCCAGGTGATTCGCGTGGTTAATCAGATGGCGGGTGTTACCTATCCGATCTTCCCGAAGCGGGTTAGAGGCTGACGAGCCCAAAAGTGCTCTGAGGCAATCAGGAAACCCCGGTCGTTTTCGCGACCGGGGTTTCTTTTTGGGCCCATGTAAACCACTCTCTGATTACGTTAAGGCACAAACTCCGTAGGGTTTCTGGTGGAAATAGTATTCCTTAATCTCTATAATTGGCGCGATTTTGGGTACGTCTGACACCCGCTTCCCATCGCTTTTCCTTAACCGGATGCCTGGCTGTGATTAACGCCGGTGGATCCGTTGCCCTGGCGCCATCATTCGGTTCAGGCCGGATTGGCACAACTGGGCGGCACGCGTCGGGCGTTACAAATCCATCGAATAGTTTCTGATGATTGGATGAGGCTAATGATCAAGATCAAAAAAGGCCTGGATCTTCCCATCAGCGGCGCTCCTGAACAGACCATTACAGACGGCAAACCCGTTCGCCATGTGGCGTTGATCGGTTTTGACTACGTAGGCATGAAGCCAACGATGGCTGTGAAAGAAGGTGACCGTGTAAAGCGCGGCACGCTGCTGTTTACGGACAAGAAGACCGAAGGCGTTCGTTATACTTCACCGGCAGCCGGTGTGGTCAAGGAAATCAACCGCGGCGAGCGCCGTGTGTTTCAGTCGGTTGTCGTTGAAATCGACGGCGACGAAGCTGAGACCTTTGCGCGTTACGATGCGTCTGACGTTGCTGGTCTGGAGCGTCAGCAAGTTGTCGATAACCTGGTCGAGTCCGGGTTGTGGACAACCTTCAAGACCCGTCCCTACAGTAAGGTGCCTGCCATTGATACGGCGCCGCATTCCATCTTTGTGTCCGTCATGGACACTAACCCGCTGGCAGCAGATCCCACAGTGATCATCCGTGAAAACGGTGCGGCCTTCGAGCAGGGACTGAAGATTCTCTCCAAGCTGACCACCGGTAAGGTGTTTGTGACCGGCAAGCCGGGCTCTGATGTGCCGGTTCCGTCTGACGACAGCGTGGAAGTTCAGCAATTTGAGGGTGTTCATCCGGCGGGTAACGTAGGTACTCATATTCATTACCTCGATCCCATTGCCGGGGACAAAGTGGTATGGAGTATCGGCTACCAGGACGTCATTGATATCGCAAAACTGTTCGAGACCGGCGAGCTGTCGGTGAACCGTATTGTTGCGGTCGGTGGCCCGAAGGCCCTCAAGCCGCGCCTGATTCGTACCCGTGTTGGCGCCAACCTTGATGAACTTCTTGACGGTGAAATCGCCACGGACTGCGAGGTTCGCAAAATTTCCGGCTCTGTGTTCGGTGGTCGTCGTGGTGACGGGCCTTGTAACTACCTCGGTCGTTTCGCCAACCAGATCTCGGTTCTGGAAGAGGGCAACAAACGAGAGTTTATGGGCTGGCTGTCACCGGGAGCCAACAAGTTCTCGGTTATGAACATCTATCTGTCCAAGCTGGTCGGCGGAAAGCGGTTCGATATGACGACCACAACCAACGGCAGTGAGCGGGCGATGGTGCCAGTAGGGATGTACGAAAAGGTCATGCCGCTGGACATTCTGCCTACCCAGTTGTTGCGGTCTTTGATCGTGGGCGACACTGAAATGGCACAAAAACTGGGTGCGTTGGAGCTGGATGAAGAAGATCTGGCGCTGTGTACCTTCGTGTGCCCGGGTAAATACGAGTACGGTCCGATTCTCCGTGAGAACCTGACCAGAATCGAGATCGAGGGCTAAAACGATGGCAATCCGACAGTTTCTCGATGGTATCGAGCATCATTTCGAAAAAGGTGGCAAGTACGAGCGCTGGTATGCGCTTTACGAAGCGGTGGATACGATTTTCTATTCGCCGGCGAGCGTAACGTCCACAACCTCTCATGTGCGTGATGGTATTGATCTTAAACGCATCATGATTACGGTATGGCTGTGTACCTTCCCCGCAATGTTCTTCGGTATGTGGAACATTGGCTTCCAGGCCAACAGCTTCCTGGCTGAGAATCCTGACGCGCTGATGGGTGACGGTGGTCTGCGTACTGCCTTTATCAGTGCCCTGGCCGGCAATAATGCCGCCAGCATCTGGGACAACTTTGTCTACGGCATGGCGTACTTCGTACCCATTTACTTCGTCACCTTCGTGGTGGGCGGTTTCTGGGAAGTGCTATTTGCCACGGTACGTCGTCACGAAGTGAACGAAGGCTTCTTCGTAACCTCCGTGCTGTTCGCACTGGTTTGCCCGCCGACCATTCCGCTTTGGCAGGTCGCCCTTGGTATCACCTTCGGTGTGGTCATTGGCAAGGAAGTGTTTGGCGGTACCGGCAAGAACTTCCTGAACCCGGCCCTCACCGGTCGTGCGTTCCTGTATTTTGCCTATCCGGCCCAGATTTCCGGTGACACGGTATGGACGGCCGTCGACGGTTTCAGTGGCGCGACCGCGCTGAGCTGGGCTGCCAGTGGTGGCCTGGAAGCGCTGGAAACCCAGATTGGCTGGATGTCGGCCTTTATGGGTTCGATTCAGGGCTCCATGGGTGAGACCTCAACGCTGGCGGTGTTGATCGGCGGCATTATCCTGCTGGTGATGAAAATCGCGTCCTATCGCATCGTCGGTGGCGTGTTGATCGGTATGATCGCCATGTCGCTGCTGCTGAACGTGATTGGCTCGGATACCAACCCAATGTTTGACGTGCCGGCACACTGGCATCTGGTGATGGGTGGCTTTGCCTTTGGCATGATGTTCATGGCGACCGATCCGGTGTCGGCGGCGATGACCAACACCGGGCGCTGGTGCTTCGGTATCCTGGTCGGCGTGATGACCGTACTGATTCGCGTGATCAACCCGGCGTTCCCGGAAGGCATCATGCTGGCAATTCTGTTTGCCAACCTCTTTGCACCGCTGATGGACCATTATGTGGTTCAGGCCAACATCAAACGGAGGCTTGCCCGTGGCTAAAGCTAAAGAAACTGTCTCCAGAACACTGATGGTTGCGCTGGTGCTGAGCGTTGCGTTTTCTGTCGTGGTATCGACAGCGGCGGTAATGCTTCGACCGGCGCAGATCCAGAACCAGAACCTGGACATTCGCTCCAACATCCTGGCGGCTGCCGGAATGCTGAAAGAGGGCGCAACGGCGGAAGAAATTGAGGAGACCTTCTCTCGCTTCGACGTTCGGTTGGTTGACCTCGAGTCCGGAGATTACGTTGATCCCGAGGCGGTTGGTGTGAAGGATCCGATGAAGTACGACATGTACAAGGCGGCTTCTGATCCGTCGATGTCTGTCAATATTCCTGCATCGGAAGACAAGGCCGGCATCAAGCGCCGTCCGAACGTTGCCAAGATCTACACCCTGAGTGAAAACGGTGAATTGGTCCGGGTAGTCCTTCCAATTCATGGCTACGGTCTGTGGTCCACCCTTTACGGATTTGTATCGCTTGAGGGCGATGCCAACACCATTGAGGGCCTGGGCTTCTATGACCACGCTGAAACTCCAGGGCTTGGTGGCGAAGTGGATAACCCCCGCTGGAAAAGCCAATGGGTCGGCAAGGAGGTGTACGGCGATGAGTTGGAAGAGCCGCAGATTCGCCTGGTCAAGGGTGGCGTGGGCGCCGGTGCATCCGACAAGGAGCACAAGGTGGATGCCCTATCCGGTGCGACCCTGACGAGCCGCGGTGTTGAGCAGCTGGTCAACTACTGGATGGGTGACCGGGGCTTCGCACCGTACCTGAAAAAACTTCGTGAAGGGGAGGTCTGATCATGGCAGACGCTTCAGCCAAACAGGTTCTCTTCGAGCCGATATTCAGTAATAACCCTATTGCCTTGCAGATTCTCGGTATCTGCTCGGCACTGGCGGTGACCACCAGCATGAACGTAACTCTGGTTATGTGCATGGCGGTTATCGCGGTAACGGCCTTCTCTAACCTGGCCGTGTCGCTGGTTCGCACGCAGATTCCCGGCAGTATCCGGATTATCGTGCAAATGACCATTATCGCCTCCCTGGTTATCGTTGTTGATCAGGTTCTCAAGGCGTATGCCTACGAAATCAGTAAGCAGCTGTCGGTATTCGTTGGTTTGATCATCACCAACTGTATCGTCATGGGCCGTGCTGAGGGTTTCGCCATGAAGAACGGCCCCTGGCTGAGCTTCCTGGATGGCGTTGGTAACGGCATGGGCTATTCCGTTCTGCTTATCTTCGTGGCGTTCTTCCGGGAGCTGCTGGGCGCGGGATCGCTGTTCGGCGTGTCTCTGATGCCGGTCGTCAACGAGGGTGGCTGGTACATTCCCAACGGTCTGTTGCTGCTGCCGCCGAGTGCGTTCTTTATCATCGGCCTGGCGATCTGGGGTCTGCGTACCTGGAAGCCTGAGCAGGTAGAAGAAGCGGACTTCAAAATGTCCCGCCACACCGTTAAGGAGGCCTTCTGATGGAGCATTATATCAGCCTGATCCTGAAGGCCATCTTTGTTGAAAACATGGCGTTGGCCTTCTTCCTGGGGATGTGTACCTTCCTGGCGATCTCCAAGAAGATTGAAGCGGCCGCTGGCCTCGGTATTGCCGTTGTCGTGGTACTGACGATCACGGTGCCGGTGAACAACCTGCTCTACAACACCATCCTCAGGGAAGGTGCGCTGGACTGGGCGGGTCTACCGAATGTTGACCTGAGCTTCTTGGGCCTTATTACGTACATTGGTGTCATTGCGGCACTTATCCAGATCATGGAGATGGTTCTGGACAAGTATATGCCGGCTTTGTATGCCGCTCTTGGGGTGTTTCTGCCGCTGATTACCGTGAACTGCGCCATCCTGGGTGCATCACTGTTCATGGTCGAGCGGGACTACACCTTCAGTGAAAGCGTGGTTTACGGATTTGGTGCCGGTGTCGGCTGGGCGTTGGCCATACTCGCATTGGCCGGTATCCGCGAAAAGCTCAAATACAGCGATGTTCCCGAAGGGCTGCGTGGCCTGGGTATCACCTTCATTACGGTTGGTTTGATGTCCCTCGGCTTTATGTCGTTCTCAGGTATTTCACTGTAATCAACCCGGTGATTCGGTTTAACGAAAAGGCGAGACCATGAATACAGAAATTATTCTCGGCGTGGTCATGTTCACCGTTATCGTGCTGGCCCTTGTCGCGGTCATTCTCGCGGCACGGTCCAGACTCGTAAGCACCGGTGATGTGACCATTGAAGTCAACGACGACCCAGAGCATACGCTGACAACGGAAGCCGGCGGCAAGTTGCTCGGAACCCTGGCCGGAAGTGGCATCTTCCTGTCCTCCGCCTGTGGCGGCGGCGGTACTTGTGCCCAGTGTAAGTGCAAGGTCCTGGAGGGTGGCGGTGCCATGTTGCCCACCGAAAAGACCCACTTCACCAATCGCGAGGAAAAGGAAGGCTGGCGCCTGTCCTGTCAGGTTCCGGTGAAGCAGGACATGAAAGTGGAAGTGCCAGAGGAGTTCTTTGGCGTCAAGAAGTGGGAATGTGAGGTTATCTCCAACCACAACGTGGCCACGTTCATCAAGGAACTGGTACTGAAGCTTCCCGAAGGCGAAGAAGTCGACTTCCGTGCCGGTGGTTACGTGCAGCTTGAGTGCCCTCCCTACGAAATCCCGTTCAAGGATTTCAAGATTGAGGAGGAGTTCCATGAAGATTGGGACAAGCACGATATCTGGCGTTACAAGGCCATCAACAAGGAGGAGACCATTCGCGCCTACTCCATGGCCAACTACCCGGAAGAGAAGGGTGTTCTCAAGTTCAACATCCGTATTGCCACGCCGCCTCCGGGCACGGATCATCCGCCGGGCATCATGTCATCCTACGTCTTCAACCTGAAGGCCGGTGACAAGGTGACGGTTATGGGGCCATTTGGTGAGTTCTTCGCCAAGAAGACCGAAGCTGAAATGGTGTTCATCGGCGGCGGTGCCGGTATGGCGCCCATGCGGTCCCATATCTTTGATCAGCTCAAGCGCCTGGAGTCCAAGCGTAAGATCAGTTTCTGGTACGGCGCACGAAGCGTCCGGGAGATGTTCTACGTCGAGGATTTCGACCAGCTGGCGGAAGAAAACGACAACTTCGAGTGGCATGTGGCTCTATCAGACCCGCAGCCAACCGATAACTGGGAAGGCGAGACCGGCTTCATCCATAACGTGCTCTATGAGAAATACCTGAAGGAGCACCCGGCTCCGGAGGACTGCGAGTACTATATGTGTGGGCCCCCAATCATGAACGCCTCGTGCATCAAGATGCTCAAGGATCTGGGTGTTGAGGACGAAAACATCATGCTGGATGACTTCGGGGGTTAATTAGCTCACATGACATTCAGCATGTTCCGACCCGTCAGGGTGGTTGCGGCCGGCGCCTTACTGGTGCTGGCCCTGGCCGCGCTGGCGGGTTGTTCGTTTGAGGAAGAGGAAAAGGTCTGGGAGATCGCCGGGCCGGTGTTTGGTACGCGTTATCATATCAACGTCGTATTGACGGACAATCCGGAGCGGCTGGAGAATCTGGCGCAAGGCATTGAAAAGGTTCTGGAAGGCGTGGACGCGTCGATGTCCACATGGCGTGAAGATTCCGAGCTTTCGCGCTTTAACCGTCTGGACGATCAGTCTGAGTGGGTGGAGATCTCAACGCCGCTCTACGAAGTGCTTGCAACAGCTGATCAGGTTTCCGAACTGACCGGTGGCGCTTTCGATGTCACCATTGGCCCGGTGGTCAATCTGTGGGGTTTTGGGCCGGATGCCCGTCCGGAGACGATCCCCAGCGACGATGAGCTCGCGGCCAGGATGGCAGCCACCGGTTACGGTAAACTGGAACTTCAGGCGGATCCTCCGGCACTGAGAGCGAGTCCCAATCAATACATCGATCTGTCAGCCATTGCCAAGGGCTACGGCGTGGACGCGGTGGCCCGTTACCTGAAAGATGAAGGTATCGCCGCGTATCTTGTCGAAATAGGTGGCGAAGTTCAGGCTCATGGGCATAAGCCGGATGGTGAAGCATGGCGCCTGGCCATTGAGCAGCCGGTGTCGGAAATGCGTGAAATCAACCGTGTGGTTGCCCTTGACCGACATGCAATGGCAACCTCAGGTGACTATCGTAACTACTACGAATCGGATGGCCGACGGTTTTCGCATACAATAGACCCGAAAGACGGTCGACCGATCAGCCATACCTTGGCATCGGTAACGGTCATTTCGGATGACTGCATGACGGCAGATGCCCTCGCCACGGCCTTTAATGTGATGGGGCATGATCGGGCGAAGGCGCTTGCCAGGCGTGAGAACATAGCCGCCTATTTTATTGTGCGGGGTGACAACGGGTTTGAAACGGATTACACGCCTGCGTTTTCCTCGTTCCTGACACATTGACGGAGAGACCTTATGGGTACTTTTCTGCTGGTCCTGATGATTGTCGTGCTGCTGGTTGCAGCGATGTCCGTCGGGGTAATTTTCGGCCGCAAGCCGATCAGTGGCACTTGCGGTGGCATTGGTGCCATGGGTATCAGCAAGTCCTGTGATATCTGTGGTGGCAACACCCAGAAGTGTGAAGAAGAAAACGAACGTCTTGCCAACGACGGCAAGTCCGCGGAGGCACTGACGTATGACGCCTCCCGCTCAGACGACCGCTGATCCGGCGTCCACCAACCTATAAAAATTCCGGGAGCTTCTGAAAAGCGCCTGCGCCCTGCCAGTGCGTGCCTGCAGGGTCTTTTCAGAGGCTCCCTCACGACGTAGATAAGGAGTCACTGCAGAATGGCAGAACATCATTACGACGTCGTCGTTATCGGCGCGGGCCCTTCGGGAGAAGGTGCAGCGATGAATGCGACGAAACACGGCAAGCGTGTCGCAATCATCGAAGATAAACCCACGGTTGGCGGTAACTGCACCCACTGGGGCACTATTCCTTCCAAAGCGTTGCGTCACTCGGTCAAGCAGATCATCACCTTTAATACCAACCAGATGTTCCGTGATATCGGCGAGCCACGCTGGTTTTCTTTTCCCCGTGTTTTGCAGAATGCACAGAAGGTGATCGGCAAGCAGGTCAAGTTGAGAACCCAGTTTTATGCACGGAACCGCGTGGATCTGATTAACGGCCGTGCCAGTTTTATCGATAGCAACCGGCTCGAGATACGGGGTAATAAATCCCATGAAGTCCTGCATTTCAAACAGGCGATTATTGCAACCGGCTCTCGTCCGTACCTTCCGCCGGATGTAGACTTCCGTCACCATCGCATCTACAACTCAGATACCATTCTGAACCTGTCCCACACGCCCCGCACGCTGATTATTTATGGAGCGGGCGTCATTGGTTCGGAATACGCCTCGATTTTCGCCGGCCTGGGTGTGAAGGTGGACCTGATCAACCCGGGAAGCCGCTTGCTCACGTTCCTGGACGATGAAATTTCGGATGCCCTGAGTTATCACCTGCGCAATAACGGTGTGCTGGTTCGACACAACGAGGAGTATGAATCGGTCGATGGTGATGATCACGGGGTCGTGCTGTCGCTGAAGTCCGGCAAGAAAATCCGTGCGGATGCGTTTCTCTGGTGCAATGGCCGTAGCGGCAACACCGAAAAGCTGGGCCTGGACAACATCGGTCTGACGCCCAACGGCCGTGGGCAGTTGGCGGTTGACGACCATTATCGGACTGAAGTGGAGAATGTCTACGCGGCCGGTGATGTGATTGGCTGGCCAAGCCTCGCCAGCGCCGCCTACGATCAGGGGCGCTCTGCATCCTCCGACATCGTGAAGGACGACTATTTCCGGCTGGTATCGGATGTGCCGACGGGTATCTATACCCTGCCGGAGATCAGCTCGGTGGGTAAAACCGAGCGGGAACTTACCGAAGCCAAGGTTCCCTATGAAGTGGGGCAGGCTTTCTTCAAGGACCTGGCGCGGGCCCAGATCACCGGGGACCCGGTGGGCATGCTCAAGATCCTGTTTCACCGCGAATCCCGTCAACTGCTGGGGATTCACTGTTTTGGCGACCAGGCCGCAGAAATCGTTCACATCGGCCAAGCCATCATGAATCAGGAAGGCGAGGCTAACTCCCTGAACTATTTCATCAATACGACCTTTAACTACCCGACCATGGCTGAGGCTTATCGGGTAGCGGCGCTCAACGGCCTCAATCGGATTTTCTAGCTGCTGATTGCGGGCCGAGTGCTGTCCGTGCTTTCCGCGCTCTCCTGGGGCGTTGGAAGGTGGAGAGCTGCTTTCGCACGGTTGTCGAAGAACATCCGCGTGCTTGTCGGATAGTCGGTGATGATGCTATCGACGCCCTTGGCTTCAAGCTGAACCATGTCGTGAATGCGGTTTACCGTCCAGGTGGATACGTGCATGCCGCGCCTGTGGGCATCGTCAACGATGGCTCTGGTGCAGATACGCCAGCCGATACAGAGAAAATCGCAGTGCAAACGGGCTGCGGTATTGACCGGTCTCGGAAACTTCCGGTCCGTTACCAGCCCGATCCGCACCTTACGGTCCCGGCGGCGGGCTTCTTGCAGGAACCAGCTGTCGGAGGAGGTAATGACCACCCGGTTGTAAAGATCGCGACGTTGAATGATTTCTGTCAGGCGATTGCACAGAATGTTCAGTCGGTGACGGTTGTCTTTCTTTACCTCCAGTTGCAGGTGCTCGAAATCCGGGAATTCGTTGAGCAACGCCTCCAGAGTGGGAATGCCTGCTTTCCGCGGCCAGGCTGTGGTGTTGCGCCGGGCGTCCATGTCTGCCAGTTCGGATGCCGTGTAGTTGGCAACGTTGCCTTCCTGTCCGGTTGTGCGATCAACGGTCAGGTCGTGAATGACCATTGGCATACCGTCTTTTGACAGCACCAGGTCAAGCTCAAAGTGCCGAACCCCGTGGCGGTAGGCGTGGGTAAAACCGGCCAGGGTATTTTCGGGGGCTTCCCCCTTAGCGCCCCTGTGTCCATACACGATCATTCTGGAGAGGATTCCTTCAGACGGTTATAGATTTGCTGGCGTTGCTTCCAGGTGTCGTGGCACAGCTGAATGTCTTCCAGATACGCCGGTAGTTCCCGCATCAGCAGGGCCTGAGGGCCATCCACCAAGGCTTTCTCCGGCTTCGGGTGGAAATCCACCAGTACCATGTTGGCGCCCGCTATCACGCCCTGTGCGGTTGCGTGCATGACATCCAGGACGCCGTCGGGTGCCCGTTCGCGGCTGCCGACTGAGTGGGATGGGTCAACGCATACCGGCATGCGGGTAAGACGCTTTACTGCCGGGACATGGGCGAAGTCCACCATGTTGCGGTGGGGTTGCCCAGCTTCGGTCTTCATACCACGCAGGCAGAAAATTACATTGGCGTTGCCTTCGCTGGCCAGGTATTCGGCCGCGTTAAGAGATTCATTCAGGGTGATGCCGAAGCCGCGTTTAAGCAGCACCGGGTAAGTGCTCTGGCGGCCAATGGCTTTGAGCAACTCAAAGTTTTGCGTGTTGCGCGTGCCTACCTGCAGCATGACACCGGTAGGGCGCCCCAGTTGCTCCAGGCAATGGTCGATCTCTTCAATGTGGCTTTCGTGGGTGATCTCCATGGCAATCACCTTGATGCCATGTTTCCCGGCTTTCTCAAACACCCAGGGCAGGCAACCCTTGCCGTGGCCCTGAAAGGAATACGGGTTGGTCCGGGGCTTGTAGGCGCCCATGCGGGTGCAAACCTGGCCATTGTCCTCAAGGGCCTGCATCATCTGCTCCACGTGCTCTGGCACGTCGACGGCGCACAGGCCGGCGAAAATGTTCAGGTTGGACTGGTCGAAGGTCACGCCGTTATAGGTAAAGCCACTCTGGCGCTTGTCGTCCTTGTGCCGCCCCAGAATCCGGTAGTCGTCGGAGATACGTATCGCGCGCTCCACGGCAGGCAGGGCCTCGATCTCGTCCTTGTCCAGGGATTTGGTGTCACCCAACAGGTACACCTCTGTCAGGCGCTGCTTGGCACCCTGGACTTCATGCACCCTGACCGATACCCCTGGCAGGTTCTCCAGAAAATGCATGGTCTGGCGATAGGCTTCGCTGTCCAGCGCGGTATCCGGGTGAAGAATGGCTAACATACTTGCTCCTTGAGATTCAGTCAGTGCCTTCAGCGCGGTGGCGGGCCTGCATGAATTCCCTGTGGTTAAGATGCAGCAGATCCGCCATGCGGCGAATAAGGTGTTCTTCGTACTTGTCGATGCGCCCGTCGGCGAAGGCCACCCGCCAAATACTCTCGAGTAGTCTCTGTTTCTCCGACTGGTCCAGCTGTTCATTGATCATGCCGGTAAATTCGTAAAGAGAAGTGGCGTCATCCGCGTGGCTGAGCGCATCCTGAAGGATGTCTTCCGCCTCCTCACGGGTTACCTGGTGCGCCTCAACCGCAAAGTTGACAATAGTCCGCAGCTCTTCGTCATCCTGATCGTTATCGACCCTGGATAACTGCACCATCAGCGCCGTGGCGGCCACCGCAAGCTGGCGGCTGTCAGGTTGTGTCGGTTCATCTTCGGGCGAGCCAAACAGGCTCTTCAGGCGCTCAATCATGGTGTCAGGAATCTCCTCCCGGTGGTGGCTGGCGTCAGGCGGCCTGGGACAGCCGGCGGACGCGGTTTTCAAGCTCTATCTGGTCGTTGGTAAAACGACGTATACCATCGGCCAGTTTTTCCGTGGCCATGGCATCTTCATTGGACTCCCAGCGGAACAGGCGCTCATCAATGTCGCCTGGCCTGTCTGAGCTCTTTGCGCCCTCTGCGGACAACTGGCGTGTCAGCGCGCCGGAGTCGTTCTCCAGCTCCTGAAGCAGGGCCGGACTGATGGTCAGGCGGTCACAACCAGCCAGCATTTCGATTTCGCCGGTGTTGCGGAAACTGGCCCCCATCACCACCGTCTTGTAGCCATTGGCCTTGTAGTAGTTGTAGATGCGGGTTACCGACTGGACCCCGGGGTCTTCTGCCGCCGGGAAGGCATCACGCCCCGTGGCAGCCAGGTGCCAGTCCAGGATGCGGCCCACGAACGGCGAGATCAGGAAGGCGCCGGCATCGGCACAGGCAGCGGCCTGGATATAAGAGAACAGCAGGGTAAGGTTGCAGTGTATACCCTCTTTCTCCAGCTGTTCAGCAGCGCGAATACCTTCCCAGGTGGACGCGATCTTGATCAGTACCCGGCTGGTATCCATGCCGAGGTGGTCATACAGCTCGACCAGGCGACGTGCGCGGGTGAGGGTGGCATCGGTATCGAAGGACAGCCGGGCATCCACTTCGGTTGAAACCACGCCAGGTATGCGCCCGAGAATCTGCTTGCCTGCCAGTACGGCCAACATGTCAGTCGCGTAGGTCAGCTGCTCCGCATCGGAACCGCCGTGTTTGCGGGCGGCTGCCACGGCTTCGTCCAGCATCGGGCGGTAGGCCTCGGAGGCCGCAGCCTTGAGAAGAAGCGACGGATTGGTGGTGGCGTCTTCCGGCTGCCACTGGGCAATGGCCTCCAGGTCCCCGGTGTCTGCAACCACCGTGGTCATGGCTTTCAGTTGTTCGAGCTTGCTGGTCATTCGTCCTGTCATCCTGATCGATTCGTTATTGATCGCCCGTTTGGCGGGCGCTTTGGGTCATACGCCTACAATAACGGGCCGCTCTGACAGGAACAAGGCAGTATTAAGGTAACAAGGTGCTCAGGCTGGCACTACCGTGGCCTCGGCAGGCTCGGGAACTTTCGCCATGGCCCGTTCGATGACTTCAATGCCGGCCCCGGGCTTGTGGGCGTTCTCACTGATGTAGCGCCGGAACTGGCGGCCCCCGGGCTGCCCGTGGAACAGGCCCATCAGGTGACGAGAGATGTGGCTGAGGTAAACGCCACGGTCCAGCTCACTCTGAATGAATGGTAATACAGCTCGTAATGCTTCGTGCCGTGAAGAAATCGGCATGGGCTGCCCGAAAAACTCGGTATCCACGCCAGCCAGCAGCCAGGGGTTATGGTAGGCCTCGCGCCCGAGCATGACGCCGTCGGTGTGTTCGAGGTGTTCCCGGCATTCGGCAAAGGTCTTGATGCCACCGTTAATGATGATCTCAAGATGCGGGTAGCGGGCCTTAAGGCGATAGACCCAGTCGTATTTCAGCGGTGGTATGTCCCGGTTCTCTTTGGGGCTCAGACCTTCGAGAACGGCAATCCGGGCATGCACGATAAAGGTACGACAACCGGCCTGGGAAACCTTCTCGATAAACTCACAAAGGTCATCCCAGGATTCATGGCCATCAATCCCGATACGGTGTTTGACGGTTACCGGCAGGCTGGTGGCGGCGATCATTGCCTGCACGCCCTCAGCCACTTTATCGGGGTGTGCCATCAGGCAGGCACCGATCATGTTGTTCTGTACCCGGTCGCTGGGGCAGCCCACGTTCAGGTTTACTTCATCAAACCCGTACTGTTCAGCCAGTTTGGCGCAATGGGCCAGTTCCTGCGGATTGCTGCCGCCCAGCTGCAGCGCCAGCGGGTATTCCGTCGGGTCGTGCCGCAGAAATCGAGCGGTATCACCGTGGATAAGTGCGCCGGTGGTGACCATTTCGGTGTAGAGCAGGGTGTGCCGGCTGAGGTGGCGCGCCAGATAGCGATAGTGGGTGGTTGTCCAGTCCATCATTGGCGCAACGCAGAATTTACGGGAGGGCCCGGAAGTGATGTCTGTGTTTGGTTCCATGGTCTGTTCTGGCACTGGCGCGGTGTTGCTCGTGATCATTAATTGTCCAATCTGAATCTACCTGTCACTTGTCGCCAAGGTCTGCGGATCAAATGAAAAAAAGAGCTGCTATTCTATCAGGAAAACAGCGCCCTTGGCCGTAGGGCTTTGGCGAAACATGTGACATTCCACGAACGAATGCATCTTCAGCGACACAGGCGCTGGAGCGGTTTACGGACCGCGCTGCGCCAACCGGCGTGACGCGGATGGTTATGAAACGGCTTGGGGCAAGGGGTGATAAGGAGTGATAAGGAGTGATCAGAATGTTCGTTGCAGAGGGGGCTGATTATGAAATCGGAACACAGGCAACTCTTTGAAGGTCTCCAGGCGCTGTCCGATTCGGCTTTCCCGAAGAAATGCAGCAACTGCGGCAAGCTCTATCACTCACCCGCGGAATTTCTGACACGCTCCCAGGGAATACAGGGAAAAAGTGGCCTCAAGGCAAGCCTGGACGAGGATGACTCTACTATCGTGGAAGTGTTCAGAAACTGCGAATGTGGCTCCACGCTGCTGGATTTTTTCGAAGACCGCAGGGACACCTCGGAAAAGGGAAACAAGCGCCGGGAGGTGTTCGGGAAAATGTTGGTGCTTTTGGAGGGGAAGGGGTTGTCGGTAGAGGAAGCCCGGGAAGAGCTGAAAGGCGTCATGAATGGAAGATCGAGTGAGCGGCTGGCGCAGTTGGGAGTCCGCCTCAGGACGCCAGGCTCTGGGCAGCAGCGTGGGTGAGTTGATTTCGGAGTTGCCGGAAGAATACAGTAAGCTCTCTTCAAGCACCGCGCAGTTGACACGGAAAACCTCACCAGAGAGTAAGTCTTAATGCCACTGATGGTTCAGGCTCTCACGCCTGTGTTTGTGTTGATCCTGTTGGGGTATCTGTTCCGGCGCTGGCATTTTCCAGGGGGCGACTTCTGGCCCCAGGCGGAGCGTTTCACCTACTACGTCCTTTTCCCGGCGATGTTGATCTTCAAGCTGGGCCAGGCTCAGGTGCCAGCGTCAGCCTACGGCGATATCCTCGTTCTGATCGTTTCCATGCTCGCGGCGATGACGCTGTTGCTCATCGCGCTGCAATGGATCTGGCGTTGGCCGGGGCCGGTATTCTCCTCGGTATTTCAGGGCGGTATCCGTTTCAATTCCTACGTGGCCCTGGCAACGGCCGGCATGTTGCTTGGGGATGACGGCCTGTCGCTGATTGCCATTGCCGTAGCAGTGAAAGTGCCGTTGCTGAACCTGCTTTGCATCCTGATGTTCTCCGTGGTGGCGGGGCGGGGTGCGGGGCAGGGTGCGGTGAAGCTGAAGCCCGTATTCAAGGCTGTCGTCTCCAACCCACTGATCATTGGCTCGGTGGTTGGGATGTTCTGGAGCTATTTTCAGATTGGCTTCCATCCACTGGTGGCCGGTATTCTCGAGCCATTAAGTGACCTTGCGTTGCCGCTGGGCCTGATGACGGTGGGTGCTGGCCTGCAGCTAAAGGCGCTACGGGGCGCCTCCATGCCATTCCTGGTGTCCTCGATGGCAAAGCTGGTAGGTTTCCCGATGCTTACGGCAGGGTTGGCACTGCTGCTGGGCCTGGAAGGGATGATGGTTCAGGTGGCCATACTGCTGGCAGCGCTGCCAACAGCCACTTCTTCATACATCCTGGCGCGCCAGCTTGGTGGTGACGCGCCCTTGATGGCGGGCATCATCAGTGGCCAGACCTTGCTGGCCATGGTGACTATTCCCCTTCTACTTGGCATCCTCTGGTAAGCACTTGAGCACAGCGTCTGCAAGGCTCTGTTGAAAGGCGATGTAGCCGTCCTGATCGGTTTCAATATCGGTGGCGAGCGGGTCCCAGGTACTGAATGTTATGTCCAGACCTTCGGTGATTGAGCGCCACCATTGACGGTTGAACTGAGGCTCGGTCAGCAGGCAGGGTTGATTGGCGTTGCGCAGTTTTTCCTGGACTTCTGCGATGTGGCCGGCACCTGGAGACAGTTCCGGGTTCAGCGTCAGAATGCCTTCCAGGTTCATGTTGTAGTGTCCCACGAAGCGGGTGAATGCGTCGTGGTATGTGAAGAGGTCGATGTCGCGAGCGGGATCCAGGCGTTGATTGATCGCTGTCTCGGTCTCGGCCATAGCCTGCTCGAAACGCGCCAGATTGGCGTCAAGCACGTGGGTGTCTGCACTTTTCAGGGTTGCGAGTACCCGGTGAATATCCCGCGCCATCTCAACCGCCAGGGCCGGATCCAGCCAAATGTGCGGATCCTCTCCGGAGCCGTGATCGTGGCGATGGTCGTCATGACCGCCAGATTCTTCATGGTCGTCATGGTCACCGTGACCGCTGTCTGACTGCACTTCCGGCACGTTTTCGCCGTGCATGAGTGAGTAAGTGCGGTCCCGGAACTCGCTTCCGCCGAGCAGTCGGGTCAGGAAGGTTTCCATCTCAGGGCCCACCCAGAAAATGGCGTCAGCAGCTTCCAGTGCCCTGCGTTGTGAGGGTTTCATTGAGTAGTTGTGCGGGCTGGCGCCAGGCTGAACCAGTGTGGTGATTTCCACATCGTCAGCGGCTATGGCTCTCACCAGCAGTTCGATGGGCTTGAGGGAGGTGACAACCTGGGTGCTTGCCAGGGTGCTGGCGGATGCCAGGAGTGTGGCGGCACCCAATGCGATGAGGCCTGTAAAGCGGCTAGTGATCATGTGACTGAGACTCTGGAGAATTAATGGTACGTTATAATATAACAATATGAGCGGCGAATGAAGAGGGCGATCGCCTGACCATGCGAAATCCGGCTGTGGCCGGTATAATGCGTGGCTTTTAATGCATAGCCTTTTTCAGGCTGACACCATCAGGATGTTTTCATGACCGTACGTACCCGAATCGCACCGTCTCCCACCGGTGATCCCCACGTTGGCACCGCCTTCGTGGCGTTGTTTAACCTGTGCTTCGCCCGTCAGCACGGTGGCCAGTTCATCCTGCGGATTGAAGACACGGATCAGGTTCGCAGTACGCAGGAGTCTGAACAGGATATCCTGAACGCCTTGCGCTGGCTTGGGCTGGAGTGGGACGAAGGCCCTGACGTCGGTGGCCCCCATGGCCCCTACAGACAATCAGAGCGGAAGGATTCGTATCGTCAATACGCGTTGGACCTTGTCACCCAGGGGCATGCGTTTTATTGCTTCCGCACACCGGAAGAGCTGGATGCCATTCGCGAAGAGCGTAAGGCTCAGGGCCTGAATCCAGGAATCAAGGGCGATCTGGAGCTAACGGAGGAAGAGGTCAAGCGTCGCCTGGATGCTGGTGACCCCTATGTTATCCGGATGAAAGTACCGGAAGACGGCGTTTGTGAAATCGACGATATGTTACGCGGCACCATCGAAATCGACTGGTCCCAGGTAGACAGTCAGATCCTGCTGAAATCCGACGGCATGCCCACCTACCACCTGGCCAATGTGGTTGACGATCACCTGATGGGAATCACCCACGTGTTGCGTGGAGAAGAGTGGATCAACTCTGCGCCCAAGCACAAATTGCTGTACGAATACTTTGGCTGGGACATGCCGGTACTGTGCCACCTGCCGCTGCTGCGCAATCCGGACAAGAGCAAGCTGTCCAAGCGCAAGAACCCTACCAGCATTAACTTCTACGAGCGCATGGGGTTCCTGCCGGAAGCGGTTACCAACTATCTGGGTCGTATGGGCTGGTCCATGCCGGATGAGCGCGAGAAATTCACCCTGGATGAAATGATCGAAAACTTCGACATCCAGCGGGTTTCCCTGGGCGGCCCGGTTTTCGACGTGGAAAAGCTGCGCTGGCTCAACGGTCAGTGGATCCGTGACGAACTCAGCGACGACCAGTTCGTTGAGCGCATGCGCCACTGGTGGTTCAACGAGCAGGCGCTGCGGGATCTGGTGCCTCACATCAAGGGCCGGGCGGAAGTGTTCAGCGACGTGGCCCCGATGGCCTCGTTCATGTTCTCCGGCATGCTCAACCTCAAGCCGGAAGACTTCGATCACAACAAACTGGATGAAGGCCAGGTCAAACGGGTGCTCCAGTTTACCCTTTGGAAACTTGAAGCCCAGCGCCATTGGAGCAAAGAGACTATCTTTGCCGACGTCAAAGCTCTGGCCAAGGCCATGGAGCTGAAGATGGGCGATTTCATGTTCGCCATCTTCGTCGCTGTTGCCGGCACCCCTAACTCCTGGTCCGTTATGGACTCCATGGCTATCCTTGGTCCGGACATGACCCGGTCACGCCTGCGCCACGCCCTTGAGGTAATGGGTGGATTCTCCAAGAAGGAAACCAAGCGGGTGGAAAAAGAATACGCGGCATTGCTGGCAGAATAACCAATCTGTTGAATTAGTAAGCGACCAGAACAGGGATGTTCACGAAACTGAAAAAACGTTGGAAAAAAGGTTGACGCCCCAAGGGTCGATCCTTAATATACGCAGCCGTTGAGGGGCCATAGCTCAGCTGGGAGAGCGCAACACTGGCAGTGTTGAGGTCAGCGGTTCGATCCC
>OJDK01000324.1_pt1 | contig 22707 bp, 20 predicted proteins | sample 1592791 | NCBI WGS metagenome assembly OJDK01 (sample SAMN05416878, study PRJEB24817) | seawater metagenome | isolation source: Sea water | place: Canada:Atlantic | collected 2013-11
TGAAAAGAATTATTTTTTGAAGCAAATGGGTGTCTAGGAAACTAGGGGCGATTCATATCTTTTAGCTGCACTTCTAAGAATGCAGTTACTAGAGTGCGGAACTTAGCTTTTTGCTCTGGGTTGCTGCTGCCGTACCAGTCAAAGTGGCTAGCACCAGTATAAATTGCCAAACCTCGCTCGATATTGGTTGGCAATGAGGCGTAGAAAACATCGCTGTAGTATGCGAGTTCGTCATTTTCACTGCCTAGCACCAGCATTGGCTCTTGAATGTTTTCGTATGCAGGTGAGTATTGACCTAACCAAGGTGCTAGTGCGATAGCGCTCTTATAGCCAGTTCCCATTTCTCCGGCTGCTAATAATACGCCGCCGCCGCCCATAGAAAAGCCCATAAGGTTACGGTTATCAAGATCAATTTCGCCTTTGATAGGGCTGCCAGTGCGGCTATTTTCAGTTGCCAACATGTCAAAACCACCATGTTGTGCTGTTGCCCATACTGGTGGAAATCCTAAAGTGTTAGTTGGTGTCATGGTGATAACAACGTAACCATGAGTGGTCAGATGCTCAGACAGCCATTCCATTTGTTCTTTAGTATTAGTAAAGCCGCCAGTTAACGTAGTGGCAGGGTACGGGCCATCATTCAGATCGCAAGGATAAGTAATACGCGCAGAGGCATAGGTATCAGAGGCTATGCCATCTTCGTATGAGCATACTTCGTAGCTACCTGGGTTGGTAAGATCTTGAGCGGTTGGATCTGTGGGTTCTGTTGGAGTGCTGCCACCAAAACAACCTTGAAGAAGCGCTGCACATGCAATCGGTGCAATACGGAAAGCGGTTAAATATTTCATACCTGACCCTGCTATTTTTATAATTAGTAGGGCCAGAATACGGATCTCAAGTGTGACGTCATTCGCTTTTTTCGACTTTTTCTAAAGTAGTCCCATCGGGGTACATAATTGGCCATATATGACGATGAATCACAGAGTTTCGGTGATCATTAGGTATCAATAGGAGCGATGGCGAGTTCCGTTCGATACCCTAATGAGCTATCTGATGTCACCGCGCAAGGACAGTACACGTTCTTGTAAATATTCTGGTGACGCATCCATGGGCTGAACTTGGTCGCCTGCAATCAGCTCTACTCGTGACCAAAAGCGACGCGGCATGCGGGTGAGGGCTGGGCTACCTTTATGGCTGAAAAAGCTGCCCCATAAACCACGCAATGCCATAGGTATAACGGGCACGGCATCACTTTCCAAAATTTTGCTTACACCATTACGGAAAGTGTCCATTTCTCCGGTGGTTGTCAGCTTTCCTTCTGGAAATATACACACCACTTGGCCATCACGTAATTCTTCAGATATGCGTTGGAACGCCATTTCATACGCTTCTGGATCGGCTTTCTTGGAGTCTATTGGTATGGCTTTGCCAGTACGGAAAATAAAGTTGAGAACGGGGATGTTAAAAATGGGCTTAAACATTACAAAGCGAACAGGGCGTCGACAAGCCCCGCCGATAATTAAGGCATCCATAAACGAGACATGATTACACACGAGTACGCATGGGCCTTCTTGCGGAATTTTATGCAAGTCGGTATGAGTAACACGGTAAATAGTATGGGTGATCATCCAGATTAAAAAGCGCATCGCGAATTCTGGAATCACGGTATATATGTAGATAACAACCAGAGCATTCAGTACTGCCAGCAAGGCGAAGAACTCAGGAATGCTCCAATCAAATATACCTAACAGTACAAAGGCGGTTGCTGCTGAAAGTACCATAAATAGAGCGTTCATAATGTTGATCGCGGCGATTGTCCGCGAACGATGTGCTTCTTCCGAACGCTCTTGCACCATGGCGTATAACGGCACTATGTAAAAGCCGCCAAAAATACCGATCAGGGCAAAGTCAGCGATGACGCGCCAAGCACCCGCCTGGCTAATAAATGTCTGAGCATTAATAAGCTCGGTTCCGGCCGCGATAAGTGGATGGAAATATAAATCCAAGCCGAAAATAGTTAATCCGATAGAGCCAAACGGTACTAGTCCGAGTTCCACTTTATGCCCAGATAAACGTTCACAAAGTAGAGAGCCTAGGGCGATACCGATAGAGAAGGTGGCGAGAAGAACGGTCACTACACTTTGATCACCGCCAAGGTTTAAACGCGTAAATCCATAGAGTTGCGTTAGGTAGGCCGCACCTAAAAACCAAAACCAAGAGATTGCCATAATGGCTAAAAAGACGGGTTTATTAGTGCGACTAAAAGCAACCGTCCGCCACGTTTCGGTAAAAGGATTGAAGTTGATTTTAATATCATTACCTAACGACGGCGCACTAGGTATCTTACGGCTAGTGATATACCCCAGTACGGCGATAGCGATAATAATAGCGCCAATAATCTCTGGACCTTGGTCGCTGATAGCGAACAGGCCCGCTGTAATCGTGCCGAGAAGAATCGCAAGGAAAGTACCCATTTCTACCAAGGCATTGCCGCCCACTAATTCATCAGAGCGCAAGTGCTGCGGAATGATGCTGTATTTCGCTGGGCCAAAGAAGGCCGACTGTGTGCCCATTAAAAATAGCAACAGCATTAACCCCCATGTATAACCCATTAAGAAACAAGCACTGCCAAGTATCATAATGACGATTTCAAGCAATTTGACGTAGCGAATTAAATGAGACTTCTCATACTTGTCAGCCAATTGTCCTGCCAGCGCAGAGAACAAAAAGAAGGGCAAAATAAAGAGGAGGGCACCAAGATTATTCATCAAGTTAAGATCAAGTCCCGAGCTTAATAAGCCGAAGGTCACCATGGCCATCAACGAATTTTTAAACACGTTGTCGTTAAATGCGCCTAAAAACTGGGTCCAGAAGAAGGGGGCAAAACGACGAGAACCCAATAGAGCGAATTGCGAATGTTCGCGCGGGGCGGGGTTGTTGAGTGGCTGTTTGTTTTGGCCTTCCATGTGCGTTCCTTGTGAAATTGTGATTAGCTAACCAGATTATCTATCTTACGTTGCTTCGTGTCAGTAGGCTTATTTGTCTTGGGTATTTGCCGTGAGGTGCAAATCAATGTGTTGAGCCTGATAGCACCAAAGTATGTGTTCGTCGGTTTCGCTGCGGAAACGTCTTGTATAAGCATGTTGGAACGGCGTTTCCAGAACATTGTGTTGAATGAATTGAACCTCGCCTTTCTCATCTTGCTCTCGCCAGCAAATCATTCCAGCTTTGTCTCTATAAAACAGCAAATCGCCTAAACTCCAGCCTAAATCTGAGGTTTCTTTTACTGAAATATCGTTATTCGTGCGGATGCGTTCAATGGATGCAGAAATTGAAAATTTGTCATTTTTCCATTCGAGATTTTGCAGGTCGGTTGGGTAATTTAACGGGTTACCACGGCGATCCGTATGCTGAAGTCGAATAATAAGTTGATAATGGAGCATGATGCGCGCACTGAATTTGAATAAGGCGACATTATATCAGTTACAGATGCGGCCACCCACCGACACTGGCGGTTATGAACCTTGGCCCAACCTGCAAACCTGCTTAAATGCTGCTCAGTGAATAACAAAAAATTAGCTTTAAGGTATTTCTATGAATCTCATTGGCAAAATTGTTCTCGTAACCGGCGCAGGCAGTGGTATTGGTCGTGAAACCGCCAAAGCCTTTGCAAAGGAAGGGGCTAAGCTCGTGCTATGTGATATCAAACCCGAAGCCGTGGCCGAAACGGCGGATCTTATCGGTAGCGCGGTGGTTCTTACTGACGTTGTTGATGTTGCGAGTAAGGATGCGATGAAAGCGTTTGCTGAGCGCGTATCTGCAGAAGTCGGCGTGGTCGATGTATTGGTGAATAATGCCGGCGTTGGCTTAGCCGGTGGTTTACTGGATGTATCGGAAGAAGACCTAGAGTGGGTGATGAATATTAACCTTTGGGGAGTAATGCATGGTTGTAAGCAGTTTGCACCTCAAATGATTGAGCGCAAGCAGGGTGGGCATATCGTTAATGTCGCATCGGCGGCTGGTTACTACGCATCTGCAGGTATGTTGGGATACAACACATCCAAATTTGCAGTATTTGGTTTTACTGAGGCGTTGCGTGAAGATATGCGTCCATTCGGTATTGGCGTTACTACCGTATGTCCGGGGGTTGTATATACCAATATTATTAATGAAACCCGTATGGCGGGGGCGGCTGATGAAGCAGGCATTCGCAATAAAATTGATAAAATTTATGCCAAACGCGGTTATGGCCCCGATAAAGTTGCTGCGGCGATTGTTAAGGCCGTGAAAAAGAATAAAGGTATATTACCGGTCACTCCGGAAGCTTGGGTAATGTACGTTATGAATCGCATTTCCCCCGTATTCTCGCATTGGCTATTTGGCAAAGTGGAACGTGCTTCAACTCCTGAAACAGCAGGATCTTCGTTTACACATCCGCAATATAAACGCTGACTAAAGCGCGAAGTGCTGCCATTGTGACAGCACTTCTATTTCTACCGGACTTACTCGTTATTGCTGAATATTCAATTCGTAGCGACTCAATAATTCCTCATTTTTGCCAACGTCTTCTCGTATGGTCTCGAGGGATTTGGCCGCTGACTTATCACCCTTTAAATACAGATCAAACCAAGCAATTGCCATGGCTTTATAGCTTTCACGATTGGTGGTGATTTCTGCCCGATACCATTGTTGATGACGACCATTGCGATAAACAGCCAGCGCATTATCAACTCCAGCGCTGGTCACTCGGCCGTAGATCTCCTCAATAGACTCGTTGGTTACGAGTAAGTCGCGATCTCCCGCAAGAATCATGGTGGGTACTGCAACGTTTACTTTTAAGCGATCTTCCGCTTTCAAAAATGGTGCAAAGGCCGCTAATGCTTTCACGTCTTTTTGCAGTTCACTACCGGCGAGTAGGGTCCCGCCACCGCCCATGGAGAAGCCAGCGATGCCGCGGCGTTCGATATCGATTTTGCCTTTTAATGGGCTGTCGATTCGGTTGTTTTCTGCGACGAGTGTTTTTTGTCCACCAAGATGAGCCGCTGTCCATTGCGGTACGTCGCCGTAAATATCAATCGGCGACATTGCGAGTACGACGTATCCTGCATCGGTCATCGCCTCTGCCATCCACTGAAGATTCCGATAAGTGTTGTTGTAGCCTGCAGTAAGGGTGGTTGCAGGTGTTGGCGCCGATAGCTCACATGGGTAAAAAAATACGGCCTCTTTATAGGCTTCGGTAGCGGGCATTTCGTGTTGGCAAGTCTGAGCCAGAGCTTTTACCTGAATTGAACTTAGAATGAGTGCTAGCAGTAATCGAATGGGCAGACGTGTAAATTGGGTTGTCATACGTGTTCCATCTTTTTATTGTTTTTAAGTAATGATTTATATGAAACCTAAACGGCTTGAAGAAGAGTTGCAACTTTCTATTCATAATAAAAAAGCCCGCTAGTTTCCTAGCGGGCTTTTTACTTTTATTTCAGGCTAGCTGAGATAAAAGAGGGCAGTCTTACTTATCTGAAGCAATCAGAGCAGTGGCTGCTTTCTTGCTGTCTAGCTGTTGGCGGCGATAATATCGCGCAGCACCATCGGCAGAATGCCCTTGTGGCGAATCTGCTCAAGCTCCGATGAGGTATCCACGCGCGACAGTAGCTCGACCTGTTCGGTTGAACCGTCAGTCCGCTTGATCGTCAGCGTCACAGAGCCACGTGGCGCCATAGTATCAATGCCCGCCAGATCAAAAGTCTCAGAGCCATTCAGGTTCAGAGAACCTAGCGTCACGCCTTCTGGCAATTGCAGTGGCAGTACACCCATGCCGACTAAGTTGGACTTGTGAATACGCTCAAAGCTCTCGGCAATAATCGCTTTCACACCCAACAGAGCCGGGCCTTTTGCAGCCCAGTCCCGTGATGAACCCGTGCCATACAGCTTGCCGCCGAATACGACGGACGGCGTGCCTTCCTGCTGATAGCGGGATGCGGCATCGTAGATCGACATCTTCTCCGCGTCGCCGTTAGTGTTGTAGTAATTCGTCACAGCCCCTGTGGTGCCCGGCAGCATCAGGTTTCTTGCTTTGACGTTACCGAAGATACTGCGCAGCATAACGTGGTGATTACCGCGACGTGCGCCGAGGGAGGTCAGATCATTAGCATCAACGCCGATCGACAACAGGTACTCTCCCGGTGGTGAATCCGGGCGGATGCGGCTCACGGGCGAGATATGGTCGGTGGTGGTGTTGTCATCACACATCACCAGCATACGTGCGTTACTAATGTTGTTCAGTGAATCTGCTGGTGTATCCAGAGAGAAGCCATCAAAGAAAGAGATCTCCTGAATGTAGCTCGATTTCTCATCCCACTGATACACAGGGCCAGTCGGTGACTCCAGCTTCTGCCAAGTCTCGGGGCCAGTGAGTGAGTTCTCGTAGGTTTCACGGAAGGCTTTCGGGTCCATGCACTCATGCATGGTTTGCGTAATTTCCGCGTTGCTCGGCCAGATGTCTTTCAGGAATACATCATTGCCATTAGCGTCTTTGCCCAGCGGCTCTTTGGTGACATCAATATTCACGTTACCAGCCATGGCCATAGCAACGACTAGAGGCGGCGACATTAGGAAGTTGGTGTCGACATCCGGGTGGACGCGGCCTTCGAAGTTACGGTTACCGGATAACACGGAAGACACAATAACGTCGTGGTCGCGCAGGGCGGCTTCAATGCTTGGTGCGAGAGGGCCAGAGTTACCGACGCACGTAGTACAGCCGTAACCTGCGGTGTTAAAACCGAGAGCATCGAGGTGCTCCTGCAACCCGGCTTTGGTTAAGAAGTCGGTTGCAACCGGTGACCCTGGGGCAAAAGAGGTTTTTACGCCGTCGGGCACTTTCATGCCCAGTTCGTTGGCTTTCTTCGCCAGCAAGCCAGCGGCAATCAACAGACCTGGGTTGGAGGTGTTGGTACAGGCGGTAATGGCCGCGATGACAATGTCGCCGTCTTTCAGCGTGCGCTCCGGCAGCGACTGGAAGATACCTGCTTCGTCAGCCTTAACAGGCGTCACAGTCACTTCTTCCGGCGTACGCGAGCCAGCCGTCGCGGTCTGTTGGAATACTTTGCCGATATCGCCAAGAGGCAGGCGGTCTTGCGGTTTTTTAGGTCCGGCAACGGAAGGCTCAACTGTCGATAAATCAAGGTGCAGCAGGTCAGTGTAGCGCGGGAGTTTCTGGCCAGCTTTCCACGCCATGTTCTGCGCCTGATAGTAGGCCAGCGGCAAGTCGCCATCACGGCCAGTCGCCTTCATGTAATCAGCGGCGATTTCATCAAACGGGAAGAAGCCCATGGTCGCGCCGTATTCTGGTGACATGTTGGCAATGGTCGCGCGGTCAGGCAGTGACAGATTAGCGCTGCCCTCACCAACATACTCAACGAACTTACCGACAACACCGCGTGGGTATTTACGCAGCATTTCGGTGATGGTTAATACTAGGTCGGTTGCGGTCACGCCTTCTTTCAGAGCGCCCGTCAGCTCAACACCAATCACTTCTGGTGCCAGCATCTGCATTGGCTGGCCCAGCATAGACGCACCGGCTTCAATACCACCCACGCCCCAGCCAACAATACCTAGCGCGTTAGCCATTGGGGTGTGGCTGTCCATGCCGATCAGGGTATCCGGGATCATCAGATCGTCTTGCTGTAAGTAGCCCTGAGCCAGATATTCTAGGTTCACCTGATGCACGATGCCCGTTTGCGGCGGAATAATACGAATAGTATTGAACGCCTGCGCACCCCATTTGAGAAAGCCATAACGCTCTTTGTTGCGTGCGGCTTCCAACTCGCTGTTAATGCGCAGCGACGCCGGGCTGCCGGTGTTATCCATAGTGACCGTGTGGTCGATCACCAGATCAGCACGCACCAGAGGCTCAATGATCGCTGGATCAAGACCCATACGCTGTACCGCAGAGCGCATCGCCGCAAAATCGACGATGGCAGGCGTACCACTCAGATCGTGCATGATCACACGACCGGCGGTGAACGGAATCTCTACCGGCTCTGTACCCTGATGCGCTGGCCAGTTACCCAATGCCTGCAGCTGCTCAACCGTGATGCCGTTCTTGCCGACGTTACGGGCAATCCCCTCAAGGATAGGGCGCAGAGAAAATGGCAGTTCATCCAGATTGATGCCTAAGCGTTCTGCCGTCTCTGGCAAGCTATGGAAACGATGAGACGTGCCTGGCAACGTCTTGATCGAGCTGGATGGGTCAAAATTAGTGGCTGATGTCATGCTGGGTACCTAGTGAGAACAGGGTGTGCCGGAAGCTTATGAATTGTCAGCAATTTTAGCGACATAAGGGGGTAAATCAAGGTTTACAAGCGCCGGTTGGGCTGGATTGTATACAACTTTGCGTAATTCAAGCGTAAACGTCAGCACTCTTTGTGTCAGGGAGCGGGTGATAGTGCTATAAAATATCGCAGCCCACGACCAACCCCCTCCGACCGTACGCATTTCTTGGCGAGTAAGTCACCCAAATCACGGGTCGCGGTGGCCTTGGAACATTTGCCTAGCGCGGCGTATTTTTGCGCGCTTATCCCGTTAGGGAAGCCTTCTTTCCCAGCTTTGAATACCTTGTTTAAAACCGTCTTCTGACGCTCTGACAACTCCGTATTCTTGTGTCGCTGCCAGAAATCGGTTTTCTCAAATATCGTCGCTACCTTATCTGCGGCTTCTCGTTGTGCAGCCATCAGGGTTTGGATAAACCAGCTGAGCCAGGCAGTGATGTCGAGCACGGCAGGGTCATCCAGTTCAGACGTGTCGCAGCAACTTGCGGCATTCAGTTGGCGATAATATTCCTTTTTGCTCTTTTCTATATGTGTCGACATGCTGAGTATGACTGGCATGCCCAGGTCTTGCGCAAGGGCATATTCGATGATGGCACGGCCGATACGGCCATTACCGTCATCAAACGGGTGAATAACCTCAAACCACAAATGCGCGATGCCGGCGCGAATCACGCCCGGCACTTGCTGGCTGTCTGGATTATTAAACCAGTTCAGGAACTCAGCCATTAACTCATCGAGATTCTGAGCGGCCGGTGCCTCGTAGTGCACTCGCTCATATCCAACCGGCCCAGAAACGATCTGCATGGGCTCTGGGCTATCACGCCATTGGCCTACAGTGAGTTCGTTGTGCAGGATATTGTCTTCAAAGCCTGCGAGCACCATACGGTGCCAGTTGAACAGCATCTCTTTGCTGAGTGGCTTATTGAAATGTTTGCGCACGTCCACAAGCAGCGCCGCCATTCCCTCGGCTTTAACGTCAGCGACGTTGATGGGATTAGGGGTCAGGTTCAGATAGTTCTGTAATGAGGAGCGCACACTGGTCGGGTTCAGGCTCTCACCCTCAATCAGGCTGGTATTGATCGCCTCATCCACCATAAGATCCAACTGAGCGGCGATAGAGTCCCTCTGATCCGTCTGCGACAGGCGGCCGGACAGCTGGGAGGCTTGCTTGGCGTATTGGTAAGCCAGAGCTGATAGCTTGCTGCTGTCGTAGCTGAAGCTGGGCCAATGTTTGTGTTGCCAGATGTAGTTCATGGACTGCCCGGGTGGTTGTGTTGTGCCTTGTTTATAGTGCTATGAGCCGCAAATTTCACATTTGCGGCTCATTATTGTTGGTTATTTGAGCCGTAAAGGCAAGTTTTGCGGCTCAAGCAGTTTTCTGCATGAGCTGAGAATGGTAGCTTTGTGGCTGATTATGGAGCTAAACGCTATTAGGGTAAGCTGGGTGTCGGTAGGAGGTAGAACCCGAGAAGCAAGAAACCAAGGCAGATTATCTTTATATCAGGCTGTGAGGGACAGACTATGAGCAATGAAAAAGTCAAAAGCGTGGCGGAGAAGCGGAGTGAGATGAAAGCCGAAACGATTCAGGGTGCCATCAAGCGGACAAAGCAGCTTATCCGCAACAATAACGCAGACAATCTTGAAGAGCCGGAGGGGCTCGCGTCGGGGGATATGAAAAAATTTCTGAGTGGCCCTGACGAATATGAAAAGGATGATAAAGATGACTAATATAAAAGATTCCAGCCAGGTGTCAGAGCAGGATAAGCAGCTGAAGCCTCTTGCTGGTGAAATCGATGCCAAAGATGCAAAAATAAAAGTATTTCTGGCAATGCAAAAAGCGAAAAATAAAATTTAAAAAATAGCAGCTTTTAAAATTTTCAGTCAGTTTTTCTGCAGTATATGAAGATGATGGGTTGGTCTGAATTACGCCGACTGTTCAAAGCTGGTACAAACCTGCCGGCCTATCAATTGTCAACAGTCTCTTACTATGACCGTCCATGTAATTCAGCAGTCTACCTTGATACTAAAAATGTATTAATGGTCATGGTGCTCTATAAATAAAATTCGAACTACATGATTAATTCCATGGTGGCTTTATCAAACCTTAACTCTTTAAGGTCTTTTTGGGATATTCTAAATTGAAGACAGTCCAAATCTCCGAATCCCCACATCATCGTATCATCAAAACCAAGTTGTAAAAGAAGAATTGAATCTTGATATGAACCTTCATCATAAGTCCTAGCTCCATCGGGTATACCATAGCCAAGCACTTGGTGAGGCTGACGGCAACTTACTTTTATATAGCTCTCAATTCTCTCTAACTCAATCTTGTTAAATGTTGATGTGCCATTTGCTGTTAGATCAATTAACCAATTACGAGCTTCGGGAAAGCTTGAAATTGATGTTTCAATAGCAATGCGTATTTTAAATAGAACTTTCGATTTAGAAGTGTTATGTACAGAAGAAAGATAACTATTAGTTACCCAATTTTTGAATTCGGAAGATATATTTCTAGGTACTTTCTGATCAAACTTCTGGAGTTTTGATTGATAAAGCCAGTTATCAGTTTCTTTTTGCAGTTCTAATAATAACTGATAATTTTCGTTTACTTCTTGAAGTTGATTCCCTCTTTTAAGCTCCTTTGTTAATACTGTGCAGAAAAACTCTATATGTAACCAAGCTTGTGGCCAATTTTCTACAAAAGTACCTTTTTCAATTCGGTTGCCCATATATTCGATTTGCCCAACGAGCCATTGAGGTAAGTTTTCCCGTCCAACTACTTCGTAAATTGATAGGTCGGTTTTATATTGGTGCTCAAAGCAATTTATTTTGTATGTTAAGTCTATTTGATCTGAAATGATTCTGTCTTGTTCATCCCGTCTGTCATCCCGGTTTTCTTCATTGTAGCTATAGATTGGGTTGCCAATGTCTTTAAATTTTACTGGGGATATTTCATATTTTGGGAAGCAAGCTCTTGGATAAGATTCAATGACCTCTTTATGACGGAAAAGAAAAAGCCCCGTCATCATCATCTCATCGTTAAATGAAGGTAGCATTTCAATCGTAGGTAAAGTTATTTCATTGCAGATTGAGTCAGAATAAACAACACAGACAGGATAGGGGCGGGCACGTTCATCAAACGTTATGTCGTAAAAAAAATATAAAATGCCTGCTTTTGGGAGTTCTTCTTGTGTTTCACTTAAGTCGGCTAAATTAATTTGAGCAAGAAAAGGGAGTTGTACTACTTTTCCTGAGTACATGGTCGTCGGCCATTTAATATTTTTAGGTAAAGTTGGATATCCACCAAAATAACTAAGCTTTCCAGTGTTAAAAATAGACTTAAGTAGAAAGAACGCATCTTTACCAAATTTAGAAATATACTCGTCTTTACTATAAGTCATCTGAAGCTCCATCTCATTTTTATTACATAATAATGCAGTGTTTCTGGTTGTCACAATAACAAAAAAACCGGCGCCTCTTTCGAGTGCCGGTTTTTTATTTGCTTAGCCCGCTGCCTCAACCTGAAGATCAGGGCAGCGGGCTATTTCCCTCAAAAGCTTAAACAGCTTTCAGAGGGATCGCTGGACGCGCTAGATCTTTAGAAGGTGGCGCGAAGCTAGTTAGGTTAATACCGTCTACTGCTTCTTTGTACTCTTCTAACGTCGGGAAGCGACCTAGGATACAAGAAAGCACAACCATTGGTGTTGAACCTAGTAGTGATTCACCTTTCTTCTCGGCGCTGTCTTCTACTACACGGCCTTGGAAAAGACGGGTAGAGGTGGCAAGAACAGTATCACCTGCTTCTGCTTTCTCTTGGTTACCCATACATAGGTTACATCCAGGGCGCTCTAGGTACATGATGTTTTCGTACTTAGTACGTGCTGCTTCTTTCGGGTTGGCATCAGAGAATTCGAAACCAGAGTATTTCTCTAGTAGTTCCCAATCACCTTCTGCTTTTAGCTCATCAACGATGTTGTAAGTTGGCGGCGCGATCACAAGCGGTGCTTTGAAGCTGATTTCTTTGCCTTGTTTTTCCATGTTACGGAACATTGCAGCGATGATTTGCATGTCGCCTTTGTGAACCATACAAGAACCAACGAAACCTAGGTCAACTTTACGGTCGTTGTAGTATGACGCTGGACGGATAACATCGTGGGTATAACGCTTAGATACGTCTTCGTTGTTTACGTCTGGGTCAGCAATCATTGGCTCGTCGATTTGGTCTAAATCAACCACGATTTCAGCGTAGTACTTAGCAGTATCGTCTGGCGCAAGCGCTGGCTCTTCACCAGACTTGATGCCGGCAATACGCTTGTCAGCTAGGTCGATTAGACCTTGTAGCATGCCCGCTTCGTTTTCCATGCCTTTGTTGATCATGATCTGGATACGTGACTTAGCAAGCTCTAGAGACTGAATTAGAGTCTCGTCAGTAGAGATACAGATAGACGCTTTCGCTTTCATCTCTGCAGTCCAGTCAGTGAAGGTGAATGCTTGGTCAGCCAGTAGCGTACCGATTTGTACTTCGATGACACGACCTTGGAATACGTTTTCGCCACTGAATTGCTTAAGCATTTGTGCTTGAGTTGAGTGAACAACATCACGGAAATCAATGTGGTCTTTCATGTGGCCTTTAAAGGTCACTTTTACAGACTCAGGGATTGGCATGGCACATTCACCAGTCGCAAGTGCGATGGCAACCGTACCAGAGTCAGCACCGAACGCGACACCCTTAGACATACGAGTATGAGAGTCTCCACCAATGATGATTGCGCGATCATCAACAGTGATGTCGTTCAATACTTTGTGGATTACGTCGGTCATTGAGTGGTAAACGCCTTTCGGGTCACGTGCAGTGATTACGCCGAATGCGTTCATGAATGCCATCAGTTTAGGCGTGTTGGCTTTCGCTTTGTTGTCCCATACAGAGGCTGTGTGACAACCAGACTGGAATGCACCATCAACGTCTGAAGAAATAGTAGAAGCAGCCATGGCTTCTAGTTCCTGACAGGTCATTGGGCCAGTGGTGTCTTGAGAACCTACGATGTTCACTTTAACGCGAACGTCAGAACCTGTGTGTAGAGGAGTCTTAGACTTAACACCCACTGCGTTGCGGTTGAAGATTTTTTCAACAGCCGTCAGGCCTTGGCCTTCAATAGAGATTTCTTTAGAGGCAGCGTAAACAACTGGTGCTTCAATACCCAGAGTTTCAGCCGCGAAGGTTTGCAATTTCTTACCGAAGGTTACCGCGTAAGAACCGCCGGCTTTCATGAATTCCACTTTTTGCGGGGTGAAAGCGGCTGCTACGTCGACCAGTACATTGCCTTCGCTGTCGAGCAGCTTCTTGGCTTTAGTGTCGATGGTCAGAACGGTACCGGTCTTAACAGAGTAGGCTTCTTCCAGTACTGGATCGCCGTTTGCGTCACGAACGATTTCGCCATTTGCGTCGGTTTTCTTAACCCAGTTTTTCAGGTCCAGACCAATACCGCCGGTTACGCCAACCGTGGTCAGGAAGATAGGCGCGATACCGTTAGTACCAGCAACCACAGGACGGTTGTTGATGAACGGGATGTATGGAGAGGTTTTTTCACCGGCCCACAGAGCCACGTTGTTCACACCAGACATACGGGAAGAGCCTACGCCCATGGTGCCTTTCTCAGCGATCAGCATCACTTTAGCGTCTGGGTTGTCTTCGCCCATCTTTTTGATTTCTTGCTGAGCTTCAGGAGAGATCATGCATAGGCCGTGCAGTTCACGGTCGGCACGTGAGTGTGACTGGTTGCCTGGAGATAGTAAGTCAGTAGAGATATCACCTTCTGCAGCGATGTAAGTGATGACCTTAACTTTCTCTGGAATGTCGTCCAGCTTGGTGAAGAATTCCGCTTTCGCGTAGCTTTCTAGAAGATCTTTCGCAATGGCGTTGCCTGCTTTAAATGCAGCAGATAGGCGCGCATAGTCAGCATCGTATAGGAATACTTGAGATTTAAGTACTTCACCAGCGGCTTTTGCGTTCGCGTCGTCAGACAGGGCGATGTCGAGTAGCGCTTCAACAGAAGGGCCGCCTTTCATGTGAGACAGTTGCTCTAGTGCGAATTCAGCAGAGATTTCTTCTACTTTTTCTTGACCAAGAACGATCTCTTTTAGAAATTTAGCTTTAACAACCGCTGCAGGGGTAGTACCAGGCAGAGTGTTGTAGATAAAGAAGTTAAGAGAAGCTTCGCGGTGCTCATTGCCGGTGTCTTTAATTTGGGCAATGATTTCAGATAGCAGTTCTTCGCTATCGATTGGTTTTGGGTGTAAACCCAGATCCTTTTTACGAACCTCAATTTCTTCCAGATATTCTGAATACAGACTCATTAGCGACCCTCTCAAAGCCTCAGTAGCAACGTATGGGCACTTTAGTCAGCAACGAGGGATTGTGTTTCGTTCTGACTAAGTACCATTAAGTATGAAGGTAGTTTCCTGAACAGACGATCAGCCTGTGTAGGGATCTACCTTTTTTAAGATAGCATGCAGTATACAGCAATAATGGCGTCAGGCGCATTAGTCCCCTTGATGTGCATCATTCATAAAAGTAATGAGTGTCAGGTCTAATATTTCTCCGGCTTATCTGAGCATTCGACTGCGGCAGGCTTCATCATCAGGGGCTTTCTGCTGTTTCTTTTTGCTGTCTTTGGGTGTGTATTAGCGGGGGAGGTACGGCTTAGTTGCGCTTCTTGTGGTACGCCCTGGCTGTCTTGAATTTTGTTGTCCGGAATTTGGCATAAATGGCCTGCTCCGAGCCATTGAGTAGTCTGTATAGTCAGTAAAAACAATAATCCCGGTCTCTGCCGGCGATCAGCAGCTAGGATAACAGCATGACTATTCAGACGCATAAACGCACCTGCAGCCTGTGCGAGGCCACCTGCGGTATTGAAATTGAGTTTAATCCTGCAACGGAAGAGATACTGTCAATTAAGGGAGATAAAGACGACCCTTTTAGTCAAGGTTACATCTGCCCTAAAGCGACGGCGCTGCAAGATCTGCATGAAGATCCGGACAGAGTAACGACGCCAATGTTGAAAACCGAGTCTGGTTGGCAACCGATAGGCTGGACGCAAGCGCTGGACATTGCCGCCAAACGTTTTGCTGAGATTCAAGAAAAGCATGGCAAAGATGCAATTGGTTCTTATCTAGGCAACCCGAACGTTCATAACTATGGCAATTTGTTGTTTGGGCCTTTATTGCTTAGGGCTTTGGGTTCAAAAAATAAGTTTTCTGCTACATCCGTAGATCAGCTTCCGCATCATATGGCGAGCTTGCATATGCTTGGCCATCAACTTTTGTTGCCGATTCCGGATATTGACCGTACCGACTTCATGATCATTATGGGTGCGAATCCGTTGGCGTCGAACGGTAGCTTGATGACAGCACCAGATTTTCGGGGGCGTATCCGCGCCATACAAAAACGCGGTGGCAAAGTGTTGGTGATTGATCCGCGTCGCACCGAAACAGCCAAGGTAGCGGATGAGCACTGGTTTATTCGTCCAGGGCAAGATCTGGTTTTGTTGTTGGCGATTTTAAATATTTGGACCCACGAACAGCGCGATGAATTGCCAACGTTACCGGACTATGTTGACAGTATTGATCTTGCAAGTTTATGCGCGGGATTCACTCCCGATATCGCCGCCAAGGCGACCGGCATTGATGAAAGTAATATTCGTCAGTTAGCGAAGCAGTGGTTAGCAGCCCCATCGGCCGTCTGTTATGCCCGAATGGGCTTATCCGTGCAGCAATACGGCGGCTTATGTCAGTGGTTGGTGAACGTATTGAATATCGTCAGTGGCAATTTTGATCGCCCTGGTGGCGTGATGTTTACTAAGCCAGCAATTGATTTACCGGCTATTCTGGCGGCTCGTGGCGGTCGCGGACATTTTGATAAATATCGTAGTCGTGTTCGAAAATTGCCTGAATTTGGCGGAGAATTTCCTGTCGCTGTAATGGCGGAAGAAATTCTTACTGAGGGGCAAGGGCAGATACGTGGCATGCTGACGGTTGCAGGTAATCCGATCATCTCGACACCGAACAGTGATCAGCTTAACCGCGCCTTTGAATCTCTCGATTTCATGGTGTCGATAGACTATTTCATCAATGAAACGACTCGTCACGCCGATCTAATTCTTCCCCCTTGTGGCCCGTTAGAGCGTGATCATTATGATCTGATTTTCAATACGTTTGCGGTGCGCAATGTGGCGAAATATGCGCCTGCTTTGTTCGATAAACCAAAGGGCGGCAAAGAAGATTGGGAAATCTTGTTAGGTTTGGCTAAGCGTTTGAATCGCGGTTCTCTAAAGACTCGACTCCAAACCTCTCTGACCTATGCCGTTATGAACTGGCTTAAGCCAGTGGGTATTCTTAAGGCCTTGCTTAAACGAGGACCGTATCAGTTGGCATTAAAAACCTTGATTGAAACGCCAGAAGGTTTAGATCTTGGTGCGTTGGAGTCTTCCATGCCGAATCGCTTATTTACTAAAAACAAGAGGTTATCGCTAACTCCTAAGGTTTTTATCGATGAGCTTCAGCGGTTGCGTACAGCATTGTTAGCGCCACAAAGTGACGATTCACTGTTAATTGGTCGCCGCCACGTACGCAGTAACAACTCTTGGCTACATAACAGCCGTCGTTTAACCAAAGGGCCAAGACGTGATCGGTTGTTACTCAACCCTGTCGACGCCGAACGTTTAGGTATTGCAGAAGGGGACACGGTTAAGGTGACGTCGAGGGTGGCGACGCTCACAGTGCAAGCTGAGCCTTGTGACTCCATGATGTTGGGTGTTGTGAGCTTGCCGCACGGTTGGGGTCATGATGAAGATGGCGTGCAACTGGCTCAAGCGCGACAAGCGGGTGGGGTGAATACTAATCGTTTAACTGATGATCATTATTTGGATGAGTTGACCGGAAATGCGGCCCTTAATGGTGTATCGGTAACGATTACTCGCGTCGCTTAAAGATGCTTTAGCTCGTGATCATTGTGTTTGACGCGAGCTATTGCCACAATGCCGATTCCTTACTGAATAGAGTGTTACCCAGTGCAAATCGTTGCCGACGAAAATATCCCATTACTTGATCAGTTTTTCTCAGAATTTGGAGATATCGTTCGAGTGCCAGGCCGAACTATGACGGCTGCTGATGTAGCGGATGCCGATATCCTTATCGTTCGTTCCGTTACTCAGGTGAATGAGCAGCTGTTGGCAGGCAGTAAGGTGAAGTTTGTTGGTACTGCGACGATTGGTACAGATCATATTGATCTCGATTATTTAGAAAAAGCAGGCATTGGTTTTCGTAGCGCGCCGGGATGCAATGCCCAAGCCGTGGTCGATTATGTATTGAGTGCACTGAGCGTTCTTGTTGATAGCCGCGGTATTGCCTTTACTGAATTATCAGTTGGTATTGTTGGGCTGGGCAATGTCGGCTTGCTGTTGCGCAATAGGCTAGAAGAGATGGACGTTGAGGTGATTGGCGTTGATCCATTTAAAGATCCGGAAGACGTGGGAGTCTTGTCCTCCTTTGAAGAAGCTCTAAGTGCGGATGTCGTGACATTCCATACGCCCATGACGAAAAGCGGTGACCATCCTACTTGGCACATGCTGAACGCTGAAACCCTCGCCAAGATGAAACCGGATGCTTGTTTGATTAACGCAGCTCGTGGGGCGGTTGTCGATAATGCGGCCTTGTTAGAACACTTGAAAGCAAACGACGACTTCTCTGCAATCTTGGATGTTTGGGAAGGTGAACCCGAGATAAATACTGAGCTGTTAGATTATTGCTGGCTAGGTACTCCCCATATTGCGGGATACTCGTTGGATGGCAAGATGCGCGGTACTGAGATGGTATATCACGGTGTTTGTGAATTCTTTGGCTTACCTATCCGCTGTAAATTGGCGCAGTTTTTACCAGAACCCGGAATTAAACGCGTTAACTTTACCGAGCAAGCGCCGGTTCATCAGGCTTTACGCACGGCTATTCGGGCTGCTTATGAAATTCGTGTGGATGATGGCGTGTTGCGATCAGCGATGCGTCGATCTAAGAATTTACGCGAGACATTTGATCGCTTACGTAAAGAGTATCCACTGCGTCGTGATACACCAACTTTACGAGTTGGAGTTCCAGCGCGAGCGCATGATTTGATGGATGCCTTGACTTCGGCAGGATTTGACGTTCGCACTAAGTAGCTATTTAGCTACGATTCCTTGATTAGATACGTTCGTAACAGAAAGCTCACTCGTGTGGAATCTTGTTCCATGCGAGCGCTCTCCAGTATTTGAAACACGGGTTGGTTTGCTATTGGCTCAAGCGCTAATAACCGTGAAAACGCTTTACTGGTAAGCACAAAATTATCGACGGACTCCTGTCGGTCCATAGCACCAAAACGAACAAAACCTTCATCTTTGAGCCAGCACAGGGCACCAAGTGCAGCGATGTGTCTGGCGCTATGAAGTCCAAATTCGTCCATATCGTCAGGGCCCGCGATGTCTTCCACAAATAGCGTTTTTGCTGCAGGAAAAGACTGTAGGCCCATCAGAAGGGCTACTGCGCAATCGTTAAAAAATTCGTCGATATGAACGTCTAGCATACTTATCTGCAGCCTGTTACAGCTGCTGATAGGTTTCGAAGAAATGCTTGGTTTTATCCAAGGCGTTGGTCAGATCTTCCGGACGTGGTAAGAACACAACGCGGAAGTGGTCTGGGGCTGGCCAGTTAAAGGCCGTACCATGAACAATCAAGATTTTCTGCTGTTCAAGTAAATCCAATACCATGCGCTCGTCATTACGAATATTAAAGCGTTTCGCATCCACTTTGGGGAAGCAGTACAGCGCCCCTTTTGGCTTAACACAGCTAATGCCAGGAATATCGTTGAGCATTTCATAAGCGATATCGCGCTGCTGACAAATACGACCCGTAGGGGCGACTAAGTCATCAATGCTCTGATAGCCACCAAGCGCGGTTTGAATAGCGTGTTGCGCTGGAACGTTGGCACACAAACGCATGCTCGCTAGCATTTCCAGACCTTCGATGTAGTCTTTAGCTTTGTGCTTAGCACCGCTGATAATCATCCAACCAGAACGGAATCCAGCTAAGCGGTAGTTTTTGGATAAACCGTTGAAGGTAATAATCAATAAATCGTCGGCAAGGGCACCGGTTGAAGTATGCGTTGCACCATCGAACAATATTTTGTCGTATATCTCATCTGAGAAAACGATAAGGTTGTGTTCGCGCGCAATTTCTAGCATCTCAAGCAATAAAGCATCAGGATAAACTGCGCCCGTCGGGTTGTTCGGATTGATCAACACCATGGCGCGCGTTTTATCGGTGATCTTGCTGCGCATATCATCAAGGTCTGGATACCAGTCTGATTGTTCGTCGCAGATGTAGTGCACCGCGCGCCCACCAGCTAAGCTGATTGCGCCAGTCCAGAGCGGGTAGTCTGGCGCAGGAACTAATACTTCATCACCATTATTCAGTAGACCTTGCATGCACATCACGATCAGTTCGCTGACGCCGTTGCCTATGATGATGTCTTCAATTGTTACATTGGCTATGCGCTTTTGCTGAGCGTATTGCATGATAGCTTTGCGCGCAGAAAATAAGCCCTTTGAATCACAGTAGCCTTCAGAGTCTGGGAGGTTATAGATAACGTCCTGAATGATCTCTTCTGGCGCGTCCAGACCAAACGGTTTTGGATTGCCGATGTTAAGCTTCAGAATCCGATGACCTTCTTCTTCCATGCGTTTGGCCGCCTGTAGTACAGGTCCACGTAGGTCGTAGAAAACGTTAGCCAGTTTGTTGGATTTTAATATTTCCTGCATGGAACTCGATCTGCCTGTGTTGCATCGAAAAGAAAAGGAGGCATCATACTCCGACCCCGTGCGCTTCGAAAGTGGGAACACCTATGAAAAAGCTTGTTAAAACAGCCGAAGAATGGCGCAAGACGCTATCTCTTGAATCCTATCGCGTTACTCGAGAGGCTGGAACAGAGAGACCATTCACCGGACAGTACTATGATAGTAAAGATGAAGGAACCTATCGCTGTGTCTGTTGTGGTGAACCTTTATTTTTATCGGACAGTAAATTTGATTCGGGTTGCGGCTGGCCAAGCTTCAGTGCTCCCGCTACCACTGATGTGATTGAAGAACGTGCCGATACGAGTCATTTTATGGTTCGTACCGAAGTAACTTGCAAGCATTGCGACGCGCATCTAGGTCATGTATTTACCGATGGGCCAGCACCGACTGGATTGAGGTATTGTATTAACTCAGCTTCGTTAACCTTCGATAAAGCATCAACCAAAGAATAGGCACCTGAGAGAAATAGCCTGAATTCAGAAAGCTGTTCTCGGTTGTTAAAGTATATTGTATGCAATATAGTTTCGTGCAATGTAAATGCAGCCGCGGTTGCGCTATAAACGGGAGAGAGTTGAGATGACGGTTTTAAATTACACTATGCCATTACTTAATGGTGTTGAGCAGGATCTATCCGAATACGCAGGCAAGGTTGTATTGGTCGTGAATACCGCAAGTAAATGTGGTTTTACATATCAATATGAAGGCCTTGAAAGCATGTATAACGCCTACAAGGACAAAGGTTTGGTCATTTTAGGCTTCCCTTGCAACCAGTTTGGCAAGCAAGAGCAGGGCAGTGAGGCGGAAATTGGAGCGTTTTGCCAAAAAAATTATGGTGTCTCCTTCCCAATGTTTAGCAAAATTGAAGTGAATGGCGACGACGCTGCGCCTTTATATCAAGCGCTTAAAACGGCTGCTCCCGGATTGATGGGAACTAAGGCGATAAAATGGAATTTCACGAAGTTTTTAATTAATCGTCAAGGTGAAGTCGTGCGCCGTTACGCACCAACCACCAAGCCAGAAGAATTATTAACCGATGTCGAGACTGAATTGGCACAAGCGTAATGTCGATTAAAAAATACCCTCATTTGTATTTGTCGAATCAAACTTGTTTTGCGGCTTATACCGTGGCGCGACAAATTACCCAAGCCTACCACCCGTTATTAAAGCTACTTGGCCTGACCTATCCCCAATACTTAGTGATGCTAGTGCTATGGGAAGCGATGGAAAATAATCAGCAGTGGTTAAAGGTCGGAGATATTTGCGATGAGTTGATGCTGGATACGGGCACGATTACGCCGTTACTCAAGCGTATGGAGACCTCGGGATCTATCGTTCGTCAGCGCTCGGAAAGTGATGAGCGTATCGTGCTTGTGGGGTTAACGGAACAGGGAATGTCATTGCGTGAGCTGGCTTCAACGGTGCCGAGTAATTTGATGTGCCGAGCTGGAGTCTCTATCGATGAGGCAGCCTCCCTGAGAGACCACTTGTGGGGCTGGATAAAACGCTGGCAGAAGGCAAAAAATCAGTCGTAGTTCTTCTTTTTCCAAGCCTCGTCGGCCTCTGCTAGCTCTTCCGTTTCTGCCGACAGCCGTGAGCTGGTATGTGTTTCATAGCGCTGCTGCTCTAAGTTAGTTATTTCTTCGGATAGTGCACTCATTAACTCCTGCAAATCGTGCGGGAGTTCCCCTAGCGCTCGAAGTGCGTCTTCAGCACGTTTCAAAAAATGGATAGCCTGATTCGGACTGTTCTGCTTTAACGCATTTTGAGCACGAGCTTGATAAACACCGATGCAGATTCGGGTGTTGAGCATGCGTCCTTCTTTAATGACTTGGCGAGCGATGTTTGTTTCGACAATTTGATGCCCGTAGGCTTCTTTCACAAGCTCCAGCAAGGATACGACTGATTGACGCAATGCCTGCGCTTTTTTTAGGTCTTTTGGCATTGGGTAACTGAGCGGTGGAGGAGGGTTATTTTGCCATTCTTCGGCCATCGCCGCTGCGCGATTTGTGCGCGCATTTGGCGGGATTCCGAGTAATTGGATTTGTTCTTGGTGGTATTGAATGACTCGAGCAATGAATTGCAGTGCTTCTGGGCTTAACCATTTACTGAGTTCTTCTCCGTAGAGGCATGCCTTGTTCATGTTGTCGCTATGCATAACAGCCTGCCTTAAGCGTTCCAGACGGCGCTGTTCTAACCATCGACTGAAGGTTAAAGCAGCGAGCGCTGCAAAAGCAGTGACGATGGCAATAGCAATTAGCAAACTGGTGCTCATGGCGTCTTATTCCTGTCCCTTCGGGCCTGATTGAGGTTCACCTGCTGTGTTCGCTCTGACTGAAATATAACCAAGAGCATTAAACATAACGTCTAAAACCAGTGTAGACCGAAAATTTTACATTGCAGGGCTTGACGACTCGTCGATACGAAAATAGAATGCGCGCTCTTTGATTAAGACGTCCCCATCGTCTAGAGGCCTAGGACACCGCCCTTTCACGGCGGTAACAGGGGTT
>OJDK01000333.1_pt1 | contig 22254 bp, 24 predicted proteins | sample 1592791 | NCBI WGS metagenome assembly OJDK01 (sample SAMN05416878, study PRJEB24817) | seawater metagenome | isolation source: Sea water | place: Canada:Atlantic | collected 2013-11
ACACCCAAATGCAACGAACCCCGGAAAACCGGGGTTCGTCAGCAATCTGAGCCGGTCTTTGACCGGCTTTTTTTGTGCCTGTTCGGTCTACTTCAGGATTTAGTTCCGCCCTGCATATTTTTCGACCCTTTTGCAACTCCTATCCAGTCGGCTTTCCTTAAATCTAATACTTTCGTACCAAAAATAACCGCCATTTATCGCCTTTCGGGCAAAAAATTGCCCGGTTAATCAGTATCCTCAGTTGCTTCATTACGGTTATCTGTCGAAAAATTGACAAAATCGTAACTTGGGAAATGACACCATTCACATCGATACTTGCCCACGTTTTATACAATTTAACAAATTCGGCAATTTATTGGTGTGAAATACATATGAAACGCGTCATCAAAGTGTCACAGGCATGGATTGCCGCGTTGTTTTTAGGATTGGTCCTCACAGGCTGTGGGGGCGGTTCTTCTGGTAGCTCAGAGAGCACTGCAGGTACAGGTGATAGCACGGGGGTTGGCTCAGGTGGTTCCGAGGGCAATCCACCACCGAGCGGTGGTGGCGAGGGAGTGGTTGACCGCTCGGCGTCGCTCAGCTGGAATGCGCCCACCGATCGTGAAAACGGCGATGATCTAAGTCCGTACGATTTGGAGCGCTACGTTATCAGGTACGGAACGGATAGGAATAACCTCGACAAACAAGTTCAAGTCGACAATGTCGGAGGCTTGGAAACGATGAGCTATGACGTTGAGAACTTGTCGGCGGGCACCTGGTACTTCACGATTCAGGTGGAAGATGTTGATGGCCTGATGAGCGCGCCATCGGCGCCGGTCAGCAAAACCATCTAGTTCAGACAACGGATCTCTGACATGAAGTGTATGCTCGGCCTTGCTGTTACCCCAATGGATGCGCAATCGGCAGTTTGAGGGTAAAGGCCGACCCTTCCCCGGGTCGGGAGCGAAGGGTTATTTCACCGCGATGCTTTTCGACCACAACGTTCACGAACGACAGCCCGAGCCCGGTGCCATGATTGCCAGACAGCTCGCTGCTTTTCTGGCGCTGATAGCGATCAAACAGATAGGGAATTTCTTCCGGAGCAATGCCTTCCCCCTCGTCGCTTACAGTCAGGCACGCCTGGTGGCCGGCCTGAAAAACCTGAATGTTGACGATCGATCCGGATGGGCTGTATTGCACGGCATTGGTCAGAAGGTTGATCACGGCACGTTCAAGCAGTTCCGCATTTCCTTTCAGCCATAAATCCTCTGTTCCCTGAAGTAACAGCTGAATGCCTTTCTCGGCAGCCTGCTCGCTGACGCTGTCGCGGGCGTTCTCAACAATGGCTAAAAACTCGCACTCGTAAAAGCGGGTTTCGGTTAACTGTTCGGCCCTGGCAAGCTGCACGAATTCTTCAGCAAGATGATAACTGCGCTTCGCTAGCCGACCCAATTGGTCGAGCTGTTCCGGCTCGATATGGCCACGATTCCGCTTGAGCTGTTCGATCAGTGCAAGTTGTGAAACCAGGGGCGAGCGAACATCGTGAGAAATGAAGTCGATGGCCTCCCGGTGCTGGCGCTGTTGTTCCCTGAGTTCCGAGATATCCGATATGTTGGCGATAATGCCGTTCTGATCGCTGTCAGGCAGTGAAAACGGCGCGAAGTGAATCAGGAAATCCATATCGCGAATCCGTAGGTCCACTGTGCGGCTCTGAGCCAGCGTGAGGGTTTCCGAGACGGTTTCATGCCAGGGCGGATTGTCCCGTGGGTCATGTCCCTCCAGAAGTCTGGCCAGGGGCAGGCCGCTAAGGCTTGGCATGGGTTCACGAAACCATTCTTCAATGTGGCCGTTGGCAAAGCGGATAACGCCTAACTCGTCGGTTACGATAATGCCGTCCGGCATGCGTTCGAAGCTGCGCCTGATAAACCTCTGCATCTGACTCATGCGCTCGGTCGCCACGCGTACTCGCTCGATTCGAGCGGAGATGTTTTCCCTTGGCCCCGTTTTACGCACCGGCTCCTGGGTGCTGGACAGCGGCAAACGGCGGAGGTAGCGCTGGATGGCCTCCCGGCTCAGGTCGTTGGGCAGCTTGAGCCCGATTTTGTAGGTAACGCCATTGCGTATCAGGCTGACCCAGCTTTGGCCATCAATGTGATGCCATTGGCCCGGGGTGTCCAGTGGCGGGATATCATCGGCGGCCAGACCAGAAGACGTCATCACGTCATCACCTTCAGCTAACAGCCAGCCCTCTGGTTGAAGCAGGGCCTGGAAATGGCTGAGCAGTTGCGGTGGGTGCCTCAGTGACGGCTCTTCGAGGGTCATGGTGGGCCCGCGGGCAAGCTCGTCAAGCTGCCGGTTGAGGAAGCTGTTGGTCATGGCCAGCCGTAGTGCGCTGGATACGGGCAGCGCCAGCAGGGGAATTACGATGGCGTGGGAGATCGGTAGCCAGAGCTTGGCTCCGACCAACAGTAGCGCATGCAGGAGAGCCAATAAGCCGAGGCTCGTCAAACAGAGCAAAATGCTACGTGCCGGTCGCATGCGGGGTAGGGTGAACGACAATAGAGCGATGATAAAAACGGCGAGACCAATCGCAATAGGCTTCGATACCCGTGATATCAGTTCGTCTTTCACCAATGCGGAATAACTGTTGGCGTGGAACTCAACGCCGGACATGGGCTGATTGAGGCCCGAAAACGGGGTGGGCAGGATGTCGCCAAAACCCGGTGCGGTTGCACCCACAAACACGGTTTGCCCTTTGAAAGCATCCTTTGGGAATTGCCCATCAAGCACCTTGGTATAGGAGTGGGAAGGCAGCGTCCCGGCACCACCAGCCATTGGAATGGCGCGGTAGTGCTGTCTGACGTTTGTGTAGGGCGGCACACTGGATATTTCCGGGCCCGGTGACGGTGTATCAGAGGCCGCCAGTGCCAGGCTGGGCCATAGCTGATCGCCCAGGCCATTGAACAGATAAAGTCCTCGCGCCAAGCCGTCTTCGTCAAGCTCCACGTGGGCGTGCCCAAGCGTTGCAGCTGCGGACGCCAACGCAGGGGCGGGAAGTTGTTCGCTGATCAGGTAGTGCCGGGAGGGCGGTGACAGATGAAGCGGCAGGATGACGTTGCCGTGTTTCTGCATGGCGTTGGCCATTGCTTGGTCTGCCGGCGATGGTTCGGGGAACAGGATGTCGAAGACAATCGTTTTGGCGCCGGCCTGATGGAGTTTCTCAATGAGCTGTGCATGGGTTGTCCGTGGCCAGGGCCAGCGCCCCAGGCGATCCATGCTCAGTTCGTCAATGGCGATAACAACGACGTCATCGGCCGGTTCTGCGGGTGTTGCGGTGATAAGGGTGTCGTAAAGCCAGAAGTCCAGGCGCTCCGGAGCAGAGGTCGTCTGGAACAGTAGCAAAAATGTCAGTAGTGGCAGGCCCAGCGTCCAAGGTGTTGTTTTAATGGGAAACCAGTTCCGGGTCATGGGGCCTGCTGTCGGGTATCAGGAAATTGTGGGTTATTCCAGAAACAATTCCCTCCCTGGTCCCCACCGGCTTTCGAGCGGACCGTCAGAGAGGGCTTTCAGGCGAACAAAATACCGTCTTCCGGGAATGAGGCGCAAGGCCGCAGTGGTATCCGACAGCGTAGCCTCTTTGATGATGTTGTTAAATCCCGGTTCTTCAGACAGCTGCAGGCGATAATCGGTTGCAGTATCCACCCTCTGCCAGAATACCCTTACCTGGCTATCGACGTAGTTGACACTGATGATGCGAACCGGTGGCAGGGTCCCGTTCACGACCAGCGAGCGTGCCTCACTCGTGGCCACAGAATTGCCGCCGGCCTCGGTGACCACCCGCCAGTAGTATTGTCCCGGTGTCAGTGGTCGAGAAGGCAGTGCGCTTTCATCAGGCGCCCACTCGCTGGTGGCAATCGTGTTTCCAAAGTCTTTGTCCTCCGCAACTTCCACCCGGGCGACTTCGTTTTCGCCGCGCAATTGCCATCGGAACTCGGGCATGTCGTCGTTAACGGTCGCGCCTGGTTCCGGTTGTTCCAGTGCGGCAGTCCGGGCCTGTAGGTCGACTTCGAAAGACATGACGCCGGGCATGCCTGCCATGCCACGATTGTCGATGGCGGCAAGGTGAATCTCGTAGCGGCCATTGTCCAGCAGGTTAATATCGAAATCATTGTCGCTGACTTCGCTGCTGTTAATCCAGCGGCCGGACTCGGCATCAAAGATATCCACGCGATGGCTGTTGGCTCCGTTGGGCGTCCAGCTCAACTGTGCAGGAAGTTGCTTCAACTGCTGCGGCAGGGGGTTAATCTCCGGGGCTGGGGGCAGGCGACGGATGCTCATTCTGCCCACACCTGCGGTTGAAACGCTGGCGCTATAACCAGCTGGAATCCGGCGTGTTTGCCCCGGCGGGCCAAACGATACCTCGCCCTCGGTAACCCGTAGATCGGTCATGCCGGGCGCAGTCCTGAGGGTAAACATGGTGCCCCTGACTGCCGCCACCGCGGAGGGCGTTTCGATCTCAAAACGTGAACCGCCCTCGATCACGGGTTTCACCTGGGTTTCAATTTCGCCCTGATTGAGGCGCAGGCGGGTGTCCACCATGCCGGACTTCCCATACTGCGTCAGGCGATTGAAGGCGAGGCGGGAATGCGGTGATATCCGCACTACAGAGCCGTCAGCAAGTTCGATGGTTGCCGTGCCAGCCTGTGACCGGATTTCATCACCCACCCGAATCAGGGAATCGCTGGTCAGGGGGCGTTTGGTGCCGTCACTACCGGAAATCAGTTGCACCGACCCGGTCACCGAGTTGACCCGCGCAGGGTTGGGTTGGCGCTGAAGCCAGGCAAGGGGAATTCTCAGGTTGTCTCCACTGCCCACCTTGGCGGGGTTATCGATGCCGTTATGCTGTAGCAGGCGAATGGCGGGAATATCCTTGGACAACAATGCGTCAGCGATCTCCGCAAAATGTTCACCGGGTCGTACCGTATAGATCCACTCCGGCGTCGCATTGGATTCAGGGGTAGCAGTGGCCGCCTGGGAGCCCCGGGTGACCGAAAGTTCCGCCTGTACTGGCAACGCCGCCAGGGAGCTGATTAGGAGCAGCAAACCGGTGAACGTTCGCAGGGTGACGCATTGACTCATGTCAGGCTTGTTCCATGACCGGTACGTTCTCATCCGGGCCAGAGGCTTTCATGGCCTCAAGACGATAGCCGCGCTGGTAAATGGTCTTGATGCGGAAGCCGTTTTCGGGATTAAGGCCCAGTCTGCGGCGAAGCCGGCTCATGTGCGTGTCCACGGTACGGGTATTGATGTCTTTCGCCAGTCCCCATACCCGCTCAAGCAGCATCTCGCGGGTCAGTAGCCGGCCCTGGTTCTGGAACAGGAACAGGGTCAGGTCAAAATCCTTGTCGGTCAGCGTCAGCACGTTGCCGTGGAGGGCAATGGTCCGAAGCTGGGTATTGATCTCGAACGGGCCGTACTGCAACGATTCCTTTTCGGTATCGGGGCTGGTGCGACGTGCCAATGCATTGATGCGCGCCACCAGTTCCGCCTCGCGAGCGGGTTTGGCCAGGTAGTCGTCGGCACCGGCATCCAGCGCACGTACGATGTCAGTCTCGCTGTCGCGCTGGGTGAGAAACACCACTGGAATCTGCCAGTTCAACTGCGCACGTACGCTTTCCAGAACCTCAATCCCGGTCATGTCGGGTATTTGCCAATCCATCACCAGCAGATCATAGCTGCGGTGAAGGACCGCGCTCAGAAATGCCTGGCCTGACGGAAAACTGTCGCAGTGGTGCCCGCGCTCGGACAACACAGACTGAATGTGCTGAGCCTGTTCATGTTCGTCCTCAAGCAGGGCAATTCTCATCAAACGTCTCCCGACATCAAATTGGTCGTATTCAGGCTTCCCGGCCGACGGCGGGAAACGGATACTGAATTCCGCTTCACATTATTACAAATCCGCAATTCCGCTTCAGTGTCGTTATGTAGTGTTGCGTAAACGGATCGCAGGCTTTCCGTTGTCGTCATCCAGTGTTTGTCGGCAGCCGGGGAAACTACTGCAACCCCAGAACCAGCCTTTTTTACCTTTTCTGCGCACCAGGGGCGAAAAGCAGTGCGGGCAGGGAATGGGTTTTTCTCCCGTGCCATCCGCCGGCGACTGGTCCTCAATGGGCCGCGTGCCTTTGCAGTCCGGAAAGCGGGTGCAGGCGTGGAAGGCACCAAACTTGCCCTCGCGCTGGCGCATGGGAGCGCGGCACTTGGGGCAGTGCGGCTGTCCCTCGCCTGGTGGAGAAGTCGTGGCTTCCTGCTCGGGGGTGTTGATGAACCCGCGTATCTGTTCTTTCAGGTCTGCAATAAACTGCTTGGGATTGCCTTCGCCGCGGCGAATACTTTCCAGGGTGGCTTCCCAAATGGCCGTCATATCCGGCTTGCTGACGGATTCCGGCAATGAATCAATCAACGCCTTTCCCTTCGGCGTTGACCGGATGTGGCGCTTGTCCCGGTATAGATAGTCGCGCCGGAACAGGGTATCAATAATCGCCGCTCGTGTGGCCTCAGTACCCAGCCCATCGGTCTCACGCAGGGTTTTGCGAAGTTCTGGATCGCTGACAAAGCGAGCGATGTTGGTCATCGCTGACAGCAGCGTGGCGTCGGTGAAATATTGGGGTGGCTGGGTTTTACGCTCGGCGATGTCCACCGAGTCACAGAGTATGGGGTCACCTTTCTCCAGGCGAGGGAGGGGCGCTTTGGCGGCCTCCTGTCGGCTTTCCCGCTGGCGAATCTCCAGGGTTTTCCAGCCCGGCTGAAGAACCGCGGTTTCCGTTGCCCTGAACGCGTGTTCGCCAATCCCGACAGTTAATTTGCCTTCCCGGTGAATGGCGTCGGCGCTGAACTGCATCAGGTAATACCGGCTGATCAGTTCGTAAATGTTCCTCTCAGCTTCGCTCAGACGTCCATTGGGCGCCTTTCTGGCCGTAGGGATGATAGCGTGGTGGGCATCCACCTTCTTGTCGTTCCAGGCTTCGGTGCGGCGGTTCAGATCCGCTGCCTCGCAGGCTGTCGCCAGTTCGCCGGCGACATTGCCAATGGCCTGCACCACACTCTGACGCTGGTCAAAATGACCTTCCGGCAGATAACGGCAGTCCGAACGGGGATAGGTAATCAACTGGTGGCGTTCGTACAGGTTCTGGGCGGTGTCCAGCACGTCTTTCGCGCCCATGCGGAACAGTCGCCCCGCCTCGATCTGCAAGGCTGAGAGTGAGAATGGCAGGGGCGGCGTTTCGTTCCTGTCGCGGAAACGGGATTCCGTAACTTTGCCGGGCCGTCCTTCTACGGCCTCGGCGATCTGTCTGGCGACATCGCTGTCCAACAAACGGTCTTCTTCATCCAGGTATTCCCGGTAGGCTTCCGAGGGCTGCCAGCGTGCCGTAAACGATTGCTGGTCCGATTCCTCATCTATCGCGTGGCACGTCGCCTGAACGCGGAAAAAAGGTTTCGGCTGGAAGTTCTCAATGGTGTTGTCCCGCTCCACCACCAATCCCAGCACCGGGGTTTGTACACGGCCGACGGAATATACGCCCTGCTGGCCCTGCTGCTGATAGGACAGGGTATAGAAACGAGTAAGATTAATGCCGTAGAGCCAGTCCGCCCGCTGGCGGGCGAGGGCGGAATGGGACAGGCGGCGAAACTCACGATTGTCCTTGGGAGCCTGGATGGCCTTTGCCACGGCCGCCGGAGTCAGGTCGTTGATCAGGATTCTCTGCACCGGACAGGTGGCACCGGTGTAGCGGATGACTTCGTCCACCAGCAGTTGGCCTTCCCGGTCCGGATCGCCGGCGTGGACAATGGTCTCCGCCTTGCGGACCAGAGACTCCAATACCTTGAGCTGCTGGCGTACGCTGTCTTTAGGCATCACCTCCCAGCGCCCGGGAAACAGAGGCAAATCTTCCTGTCGCCATTTTTTCCAGCGCGGGTCGTACTGGCCGGGTTCCGCCGGTTCCAATAGGTGGCCGATGCACCAGCTAACGGTGCTGGCGTTGCTTCCTTCGCCGCAACGAATCCATCCGTTCCCCTTCTGATGGGGAGCGGGGAGGGCAGCAGCAATTGCCCGGCCCAGGCTTGGTTTTTCAGCAATGTACAGGCGCATAAGTCGGAAGCAGTTTTCGGGTGGGGATGGAAGATGGCGCTTTGTCTGTATCCTGTCAAGGTAACACAGCGTTTGGTGTAGTAGACTGTTCCATAACACATTCAATCAGGAGCAGGCCTGTTTATGTCCACACAACAAGCCATTGAGCAAAAGCTGACAAGCGCTTTCGACAGCCAACACCTCATGGTTGAAAACGAGAGCCACAAACATAGCGTGCCGCCGAATTCTGAAACCCATTTCAAGGTGACTCTGGTGTCTTCAGAGTTCGAGGGGCAGGGTAAGGTCAAGCGGCACCAAGCCATCTACAAAATACTGGCGGACGAAATGGCCGGTGACGTCCACGCCCTGGCGCTGCATGTGTATTCACCACAGGAGTGGGAGACGTCCGGCCAGGCTGCGCCTGATTCTCCTAATTGCATGGGCGGCTCCAAGAACGATCCGGCCTTTGCATCCGGAGGTGGCCAGTGAGCCAGTTCTTCCAGATTCACCCGGAAACGCCCCAGAAGCGGCTGATCAACCAGGCTGTGGATATTCTCCGCAAGGGAGGCGTTATTGTGTATCCGACGGATTCCGCCTACGCCATTGGCTGCCACCTCGGTGACAAGCAGGCAGCGGACCGGATAAAGCGCATTCGCCGCCTGGATGACAAGCACAACTTCACCCTGATGTGCCGGGACCTTTCGGACATCGGTGTGTTCGCGAAGGTCGACAACACCCAGTATCGGCTGCTCAAGAACTTCACGCCGGGGGCTTATACATTCATTCTGGACGCCACCAGTGAAGTACCGCGTCGGCTGTTACACCCCAAGCGTAAAACCATTGGCATGCGGGTGCCAGACAACGCGATTGTGCAGGCGCTGCTGGCGGAACTGGGCGAACCCATCATGAGCAGTACGCTGATATTGCCGGGTGACGAGGACCCGATGACTGACCCTTATGACATCCGGGAAACTCTGGAACACGATCTGGATCTGATCATCGATGGTGGCTTTTGCGGCCTGGAGGCGACCACCGTGGTGAATATGACTGGGGATGCGCCGGAGGTGACTCGCGTCGGCAAAGGGGACCCAGAGCCCTTCCGGATTTAACGGAGTCAGGCCCGGGTGTTCAGGCTCAGGGCGAAATTTTTGCGGTCTGCGTAGTTGGTGGCCTGATCGGTACTGATGGTCCTGCGCAGGCTGTCGTAGCGGTGCGCCAAGTCCTGCAGGCCGTTGAATTGCTGGTTGTCGCTGACCAGGGTGTCCAGCAGTGAATTGTTCACGCCGTATGCCTTGTTCAACTTGAGCGCGTTGTCCACAAAGTGCAGGGTGGGCTCGCTGGCACTGAGCCGGCTGAATGCCTCCCGGAACGGCTTGCTGTTGTTCAGGTCCTGTTCGATACGGTTACGGCTTTCCTCTGGGATTCCACCACCAACGCTGATCTTGCCTTCGTCGTTCTTCGAGACTTCCACACTGGTTGCCGGGTTGAGTTTGTATTCGGCAAGTTTATGCCGCAGCGTCTCCCGCATATAGGCAAGGTCCTGCCCGACGGTTTGCTTGTACTCAGCCATCTGCAACCTGGTGGATTTTGGGCGGCCGGTATCGAAACTCGCCCGCTCGGACAGGGTAAACCGGTCATCGGTTGCGGAGACCGGTGCCTCTGGTGCAGCGGGCTTTGGCAACGCATTGCCCGACCCCGCCGGCTGTTTCTTTTCCATGGCTTGCTGGAACTGGGTGCTGGCTTTGATCAGCGATGTGAGCAGCGACATGGCATTGGTCCCCTCCTATGGTCACTGGGGAAATGTTGACGGTTTTGGTGTCTAGGGGAGGTGGATGCACAAAGCGGGCCATCGCGACTTATTGTTGAGGGGCACCTTGAGTGGCCAGGATGACTGCGCCGCCTGTCAGTAGTCAGCCCCCGGATTCAGTCACACCTTAGCGGTTCAACTGTTACATGTACCAGTGACCGGCACTGGTTCTGAATGCGGTTTTTGTAAGCGGTGGCTGACTCAGGCTGGTGGGAAACAACCGAGACAATGGCCGCATGAATGTTTGGCCCAATCGCCCAAACATGCAGATCACTGACTTTGGCATCGCCGTCCTCTATTGCCTGTTTTACCGCTTCCTCCATGTCCTGATGCTGCTCGTCGAGGAGGACCCTTGAGGTGTCTTTGACCAGAAGCCAGGACCAGCGCGTCACCAGCGTGGCACCGATAATGCCCATCATCGGGTCCATCCAGTTCCATCCTGCGTATTTCCCGGCCAGAAGGGCGACGATTGCCAATACCGACGTCAGGGCATCGGCGAGCACATGAAGATATGCCGCCCTGCGGTTATGATCATCGTGGCTGTGATGGCTGTGATGGCTGTGATGGCTGTGATGGCTGTGATGGCTGTGATGGTCGTGCCCGTGGCTGTGATCATGGCCATGGTCATGTCCTTTCTCACCCAGTATCCAGGCGGAAATCCCATTGACCACCAGGCCGATAAAGGCCACAAATATTGCGCCATCAAATGAAATTCCGACCGGCTGGATAAAGCGCCCAACACTTTCGATGACCATGTAGAGGGCAAAGACAGCCAATAGAATCGCCCCGGTAAAGCCTCCCAAGGCGTTGACTTTCCCTGTGCCAAAAGAAAACCGTGCGCTACCTGCGTTTTTGCGTGCGTACGTATAGGCAAAAGCGGCAATGCCAAGAGCTACGGCGTGTGATCCCATATGCAGGCCGTCGGCAAGCAACGCCATTGAGCCATAAATGATCCCTGCGAAAATTTCCCAACCCATCATCGCCAGGGTCAAGGCCACAACGATGAGCGTGCGAGTTTCGCCGGAGCGCTTGTGGTTCTGCCCGAAGACGTGATCGTGTTGCCATTGGTCCAGTCGTTCGTGATGCATAGACGCGCTCCTGAAATTGAGTAGTGGATGGTTAGAGGTTGCCCCCTGCCTGGAACCAGGCGCTTTAAATGCGCACCTTTGCAAAGCAGATCGTACTTGGATAGTCTTCCTGTCCAAAGATCGACGCTAACGAGATACGAAGTGTTCATTAACCAGGCCCAATTTTCCACCGGCAGACGTATTTTTGTGGTGACCATGCTGTCACTCATGATGCTTTTTCGTCTTGCCTGGGCTTCAGATCAGAACGTTCACGATGCATCACAGAGTCTATCTCTTGCAGAATTTGTCCAGAACCATGGGCATATCCATCCGTCCTCTCTCGATCATCTCCATGTTTCGACAGTTGAAATGACGGACCAGGACCACCTGCTACTCCATGCGATTGGCGCAGTCGAAAAGCACGTGCCCCTGAAGCTGGATGCAGTGCCGCTTTTCCACAGGCAGGACAAGCCTGTGCTTCAAAGAACGCCGTCTCCTCTGCCGGAGCAGACATCCGCACTTTATCGGCCTCCGAAAGCCTGAAAACGTCATTAAGAACTGACGCGTCAGCGTCTTTATCTAAATTTCTGTCGATATTTCGGAGATCACCGAATGAATCATATGCCGTTTCCGCGCCGAACAGGCGTGGGCGTTGGCGTGCGTTGGCTGTACCTTTTAGGGGCAGCGCTCGTAGGCCTGATGTTTTCTCCTCTGCTATTTGCCCATGGTGTTGAAGCAGGCGATGCCACGTTCATTGAGCAGGCCAGCGGGGCACAATTGCTGCCCTTTATCTATCTGGGGGCCAAACACATGGTCACCGGCTATGACCACCTCCTGTTCCTGGCAGGTGTCATCTTCTTTCTTTACCGCATGAAAGACGTGGGTATCTACGTCACGCTTTTTGCAGTTGGACACAGCGTCACGCTTCTTTACGGCGTGCTCAGCGAGACCAACGTCAACGCCTATATGGTGGATGCCATTATTGGCTTTTCCGTGGTTTACAAGGCTCTGGATAACCTTGGCGCGTTTCGCCGTTGGTTTGGATTTCAGCCCAATACCAAGGCCGCTGTCCTGATTTTCGGGTTTTTCCATGGGTTCGGCCTGGCCACAAAGCTCCAGGATTTCACGCTTGCAGAGGATGGCCTGGTGGCGAACATTCTGGCGTTTAATGTTGGAGTTGAGATTGGCCAGTTGATGGCTCTGGGCATCATTCTGATTGCGATGAACTTCTGGCGCCGGACGGATGTTTTCCCCCGGCAAGCACTTGCAGCCAACGTTCTGTTGATGAGTGCCGGTTTTATGCTGATGGGTTATCAGTTGACTGGCCTGTACACCGTTTCCTGAGGAGCTAGACCATGCAAGACATTTCCAATATGAATCGTGAGGGACTTCCTTCCTCAAAAAGCTTGTTCAAGGCGACCGGAGTGGCTGCTGTTATCGGCGGAGTGGTTCTGGTCACAACCATCCTCCCGGCCGAATATGGCATCGATCCCACGGGACTCGGCCAGACCATGGGGTTGACTGTACTCAGTCAGGCTAACGCCGCTGAGTCCGCGCAGCCTGAGTCAGCACCGGCCTCGTCAGGTAACCTGCTGGCATTGTCGGCTGGCCCGGTCTGGAAAACGCCAGAAGGGTTGAGTTCTGATTCCACAACCGTCACTTTGGGACCAAACGAGGGTCTGGAAGTCAAAGCCACAATGGCCGAGGGTGATCGAATGGTCTTTAACTGGACCACGGAGGGAGGTTCGGTGAACTTCGATATGCACGGTGAACGGTTCAATGACGGCGACAATTTCACCAGCTACTGGCAGGGGCGCGACCAGCCGTCTGCGAGCGGAGCATTTGAGGCACCGTTTGACGGTACGCATGGATGGTACTGGGAAAATCGCGGAGAAACAGCTGTCACTGTGGTTCTTGACACCAGCGGGTTTTACAGCGGCATTAGCAAGAAGTAATTCAATTATTGATCCTTAGGAGTTATCTCATGAAAAAAATGATTCACGTATTTGCAGCGGTCATTGTTTTGTCGGTTTCCGGCTACGCATTTGCCGGGGCTGGCCATAGCCATGGTGCTTCGGAGCCTGTTTCGAAAGAACAGGTGACCGAGCGAGCAGCCGCCGTCAAGCAGCAACTCGTCAATTCAGAACAGATTGCTTCTAGCTGGGCGGAAGCCTCCAGAGGCAAGGCCGAGCAGCGGTCTACCTCGGCGGGTAAACTATGGGTCGTCCAGTTTGCTAATCCTGACTCTGCCAGCGAAGACAAAGCGAACCTGTATGTCTTTGTGGATGAGTACGGCAACCCCGTTGGAGCTAACCACTCCGGCAAAATGTAAAGCTGGAGATGGAGCAAAGGCCCGCTAACCGCCCGGTTGCGGGTCTTTAGTCAGGAGAACCATGCTTGAGATTCTGAAAAATCGCACCTACCGGCATCTGTTTTTAGCCCAGGTCGTTGCCCTGCTGGGAACGGGGTTGGCAACGGTTGCCCTGAGCCTTCTGGCCTTTGATCTTGCTGGTGATAAGGCGGGGCAGGTGGTTGGCACAGCCATGGCAATCAAAATGGTCGCCTATGTCTTCATTGCCCCCATTGCTGCAGCACTGGCGGAGAACATACCTCGTCGTGTGATGCTGGTTTCTCTGGATCTGGTGCGAGCTGCCGTTGCACTTGCCTTGCCTTTTGTGACTGAGGTCTGGGAGGTGTATGTACTGATCGCCGTGCTGCAATCGGCATCTGCGGCCTTTACGCCGACGTTCCAGTCCACCATCCCGGACACCTTACCCAACGAGGACGACTATACGCGGGCGCTGTCCCTTTCCCGTCTGGCTTACGATCTTGAAAACCTGATCAGTCCGGCTCTGGCCGGCATGCTGTTGTTGGTTACCAGTTGGCAGGGGCTGTTTTCAGGCACGGTGGTTGGCTTCATAGCATCAGCGTTGCTCGTCGTATCGGTGGCTCTGCCTTCTGGCTCCGCGCCGGAGAAGCGTCGGGGTATCTACGAACGCTCCCGTCGTGGGTTTCGCATCTTTATGGCCACACCGCGCCTTCGGGGATTGATAGCGCTGAATGTGGTGGTCAGCATGGCCGGCTCCATGGTGATCGTGAACACCGTAGTGATCGTGCAGGGTGGTTTTGGCCTGACCGATCAGCACACGGCCATGGCTTTTGCGGCATTCGGCGCGGGTTCCATGCTGGCGGCACTGGCGCTGCCCGCGCTGCTCAAACGCTGGAAGGACCGTTCGGTGATGCTGGCAGGGGCTTGGGTGTTGCTCGGCGGCTTGGGCGCGGCGTGGTTTGCTGACAGCCTCTACATGCTGATGCCAGTCTGGGCGCTGCTTGGTGTTGGATTCTCAACGGTTCAGACACCCATAGGTCGTTTGCTCACCCAGTCTTCTCATGGCGAAGACCGCCCAGCGCTTTTTGCCGCCCAGTTTTCGCTGTCTCACGCCGGCTGGCTGATTGCCTATCCGCTGGCGGGATGGCTTGGCTCATCTGCCGGCATTCAGCCAACGCTGATGGTGTTGGCGGTTCTGGGACTCGTCTTCCTGATTGCAGCCAGCCGACTGTGGCCCGCCGATGATCCATTGGTGATTGCCCATAGTCATCATGACCTGCCGCGCGAGCACCCGCACAGAACTGAATCGGGAGCGGAGCATTCCCACCGGTATGTGATTGATGAGCTGCATCCGCGGTGGCCGGGTTAAATGACTTCGTCGCCTTTAGGCGTCAAGCTGATGGAAATGTGCCCTAAGATCAACTCCAACTCGATTCAGGAATCCTCCTGAATAAGAGCAACGAGGTCATGTCGAATTTCTTCCCTACTCAAATCGGGCCGCATTAAGAGGCGGGGGTTACCTTCGCGATCAAATACATAAATCGCGCTGCTGTGTGACACCGCATAATTTCCATCGGGGTCAGGTTCGTCATAACCGAAGGTTGTTCTATATCGTTTTGCCAGTTCACGAAGCTGGGGTTCTTTTCCAGTGAGTCCTACAATATTGTCACCGAAGAAATCCACGTATTTTGCGAGACGCTCAGGCGTGTCACGTTTCGGATCGACACTCACGAACAAAGTGAGTACTTCATCCTGAAGCTTCGGGTCCAGGCCACTGGTTGCCTGATTGAGCTTTTGCAGGGCAGTTGGGCAAACATCGGGGCACGAGGTGAACCCGAAAAACAGCATTCTCACGCGGCCACTGTAATCATCGCCAGATACCGACTCGCCCTGGCTATTGATCAGGTCGAATTCCAGTTTAGGCATCAAGCCACTGATGTTTTTGCCGTTCCAGTCTTCCTCGTCATTTCCAAGGCAACCAGTCAGCAATAGGGATGCTATCAGCGTTAAGGTCGCCGATATGATTTTGGAGCGCTGTCGCCAGAAGCGAGTTCTCATGACGCTGTTTCCTCAAGTTGTTTGGATTGGTTGGTATATTTTCCGTCCTGATGCATGGCTCGCCGGAGCATCAGAAGAATGCCAAGGATGCTCATCATGGCCGGAGGGATATAGGTCAGCATGCCGCCAAGAAGCTGGTCGACTTCCGGGTCCAGCGGCCAGGCCCTGCCACAGACTTCGTAAACGTCGTAGACCATGTCACGTGAGAACACGATCCACGCCCCAAGAAACATCTGAAGCACACCTGCGGCAGCCAGAACCAACATGCGTCTGCCATACCCCAGCGATGAGGTGATCGCAGGCGGTCGCGGGTCGAAGATCAACCACCAGAACAGCAGGCCATCCAGTAACATGCTCCAGTTCATGACCCAGTACAGGTCCCGGCTGAGCATGGCGTCGAAATGGATTGATGGCCACAGCCAGAAATAAATGAGCCCGACAAACAGGAATAGGGCGATGAAGGGTTGTTGCAGGACCTGATAAACCCAACCCAAAGGCCGGAGCGTGCGCTTCCAGCCCGAGCTGATTTTTTCAAACCAGAACCGCATGACCGGCAAGGGATTGGAAAGCGCGATCAGGATAGGCCCGATGTGATGAAGAATCAGGTGCTGGCCCCGATGGACGAAGAACATGTATTGAGCGTAGTAATCGAAGCGGGTCTGCATCACCGCATAACAGATCAGCACCCCCAGGGTGAAAGCAAAAATCCGCAGCGCGCCAGGCCGATCCTGATCCGGCATCCGAAGCAGTCCGATGCCATAGAACCCCATCACGAGCATGTAGCTCAGCACGGTCAGCGGCGAGAAATCGTAGGGCAGAAGGTAGTCAAGCAGTGACATAGAGTTGCCGGTTCTGGTGTTGTTATTTCGATAACTCTACCTTGGACGTCACCAGATCGTACAGTTCCTGAGGCCCCAGCCGGTTCAACTTTTCTCCGTTGACGTAGAATGTTGGAGTTCCGGAAATTCTAACCGCTTTAACGTCCGCAGCATCCTGTTGAATAATGCCGTCAATTTCGGGCGAGTTCATACCGGCCCGAGCGGCTTCTACATCCAGCCCGGCTGACTCCGCCGCATCCCATGCTGCGGTAACATCGGGATCGTCATGCCACTGGGGCTGGGCTTCCATGACAGCGTCAAGCACCGGCTCGTAGATCCCCTGTTCGCGGGCGGTTTCCAGAATTCTGACGGCCTCTTCCGAGCCTTTGTGAAACAGCACGTAGCGCAATACCAGGCGCACTTTGTCTGGGTAGGCCGCCATAATCTGTTTCACATAAGGGTAGATGGCGCGACAGCCTTCGCAGGATGGGTCGAAGAACTCGACAATGGTTACCTGAGCGCCCTCAGGGCCAATAACGGGAGAGTAATCCCTCACCAGTGGCGTTTTTTCAACAACAGCGGGCTCATTAGTGCCCTGAGAGCGATCGTAAATAACAAAAGCACCAGCGAAGACAACCAGACAAAAAAGAACAAGACTTACGACCAGGGTTCGGGTTCGCACGGGAGATCTTCCTATTTTTAGATGAGTTTACGGGTGTCAGATTTTTCAGGTGTCCGGTAGCAGCCGACCAGGCACCCACCGCAGATAAAGCATCATTCCAAACAGTTCCACCAAAGACTGGACGACAATCACCACGACGGCCGTAGCCCAGGCCTCTGGTATTGAAAGTGCCAAAGGTAAAACCATGAAGGAGTTGCGTGTTCCAAGGCTGAAGATGACGGTTCGGCCGGTTTCCACCGGTAATCGAAAGACCCGGCACAGAGCCTTTCCAACCAGAGCCGCGGCTAGAAGATAGGTTGGGAACACAATCATCAAGGGCCAGATGAGTGGGCCGGTACTGGTGATCTGGCTGACCTGTGTCATTGTGATGATAAAAAGTACGACTGTAAGCAGAGGGACCGGCATCAGGCCCATGAAGCGAATCAACCCGGTAGCTTTTCTGGAGTTTTCGGCCCATTTTTCAGTCAGAAATGCCAGGATAAGCGGGACAACAATCAGCCCGACAAAGGCCGGCGGGAGATGTCGCCCAAGCTCCAGATTTAAATCGAATTGACTGCCCACAAAAAGCCAGAGGTAGAGCGGCAGAAGAGCCAGTTGAGCAATCAACAGAACCGGCGTTGCCGCAATGGCTCGGGTGCTCTGGCACTCCTCCACCCTGTCGCCGATCCGGCAATGAGGTCGGAAAAAACAGCGATGAGGTAGGCCCAGACCTGATGGCGTTCAATTACGTCTCGCATAAGGTGTTCGTAACCGTGTGGCATGTCGGCCATTCGCAGCCGATCTGCCACACGGCACCCTTTTCAGCAGCCCTGCTAGCCATGGCCATAAGTATGGGCATCTTTGTGACTGTGATCAGGGTGCTCAAACTCCAATGTTGAATGAGTGATGCTGAATTCGTTTTCCAAAGTTCGTTTTATCCCGTCCTTGACTTTCGCAAGTTCATTCCAGGCACTTATCTCGACCACCACATGGGCGTCGAGGGAGGCATCATGCTCACCCATCTGCCAGAAATGGACGTGGTGAAGGTCGATAACGCCTTCGACCTTTGATACAGCCTCAATGACCGAATCTGTGTCGATATCCACAGGACTTCCCAGCATGAGTGTGCGGATGGTTCCGCCGATTTCCGTCAGGCCCAGGTAGAGAATGTAGCTGGCGATACCAATTGTGATTGCTGGATCAACCCAGCGCATGTCGTAGAGCAGAATCAGGGCGCCGCCTACAACGACTGCGATTGACGCAAACGCATCAGACAAGTTGTGTAGAAACAACGCACGAATATTAACGCTGCCCTTCTGCATAGAGTAGGTCAGCAGCGCGGTCAGCGCATCCACTACCAGTGCGACAATGCCAAGCCAGATTACCCACCATCCCTTGATTTCCGTCGGCTCAATGAATCGCATGGTACCTTCGTAGATCAGGTAGAGGCCTATCATGATCAAGGTGGTGTAGTTTATGAGTGCCGCAACGATCTCAATTCTCCCATAGCCAAAGGTCATCTTTGAGTCGGCCGGGCGGCGTGCAATCTTCCGGGCCGCAAAAGCGATAACCAGCGATGCCATGTCTGAAAAGTTATGTATAGCGTCGGCGATCAGCGCCAGGCTGCCGGCGAAGATCCCGCCCGCGATCTGGGCGACAGTCAGGATGCCATTCGCCCAGATGGCTACTGCAACTCGCTTGTCCTTGGTATCCGGTGACATGTGAGCATGCTCGTGGCCCATTATTTTCTCCTTGTTCGGTAGTTGTTCATTTCGTGTTGTTTCCGGCACTTTTTTCGGCCCTGAAGCCCGTGACAAAAATCATGATCACACCAAGGACTATGAAGACGTCGGCAAGGTCGAACGCCGGCCAGTGCCAGCCCGCGCCATCGGCAAAGAGACTGAAGGCCGCGGCCTTATTCCAAAGATGCACCCTGTTAAAAAATAGGGTGATTTGCCACACTATCCATTCCGGTCGATACTCATATTCACGTTTCTGATGCTCGTTCGAATAACGCTATTTAAAACTCTGTAGTAACTATAGAGTCAATGTTTAGCCTATGCTTGGATATGAGACCCATTAACCAGCGCATGTTCAAGTGTCACCACTTGACCCTGTATTAGCTGCTGGGCCGAAGCTTTCGGTATCAATTGGCCGCCGGGATCTTTATCGGGCAACGGCAATTCCTGCGGCGATTACTTGTGAGTCTCTTGTGAAAGATTCTGGCACCTCCGGGCTTTGGATATCTGGGTGAGTGGGCCAGCCAGGATCAGAGATTCCTCAGTAAGCTCCGCGAGGACGGATTCTGGGATCAGAAGTACTGTACGGGCCTGGCGGAACGGGGGCTCCGGTGCAGATATTCGGTTTTAGCTGATCGTACTCGAAGCCCTGGGGACGTCGACTGTCACGCAAAGTCCGTGTTCTTTGGCGCGTGAGAAATGGAGGCTTCCACCATAACGTTCCACAATTTCCCGAACAATCGCCAGCCCAAGGCCATGGCCGGGCGTTTGCTCATCCAGCCGCAATCCCCGTTGACCCAGCTTGCCGATTTCAGTCTCAATGACGCCTGGCCCATCGTCTGAAACGACGATCTGCAGAGTTCCGGAGTGTTGAGCGAGTGACAGCTCCACGCAGCGTTCCGACCATTTGCCCGCGTTATCCAGGAGGTTGCCCATGATTTCATTCAGGTCGTGCTCCTCGATCGGCCAGCGAGCGTCCTCCGGCAGGGAACTCGACAGTTCAAAAGACTTTTCCGGGTATAGCCGCCCCAGCATCCAGAGTAGATCCCGTGCCTGTTTCAGAGGGTAAGCGCTTTTTCCAACTTGCGGCCCTGCAAAGCGACTTCGGCGCATCTCGGCTTCAAGCTGTTTGTCGATGTCATTGAGTCTCGCGGTCATTTGAAGGCGGAGATCGTTGGAGAGCGGACGATTTGTGTCCTCAAGAATCTGCCGAACCGCCGCAATGGGGGTCTTGACGCTGTGAGACAGATTCGCCAGCGCATCCCTTGAGCGTTCCAGGCGTTGATCCAGCGAGTCGAGCAACTGGTTGAGCTGCTGGACCAGCGGTCGAAACTCCTCAGGCGCCTGAACATGAATCCGCGAGACCTTGCCATCCTGAAGTCGCTTAAGCGTGGCCTTCAGTTCGACGACCGGGCGCATGGAGAGATTGATACCGAACCAGATCACAACGACCAACAGCAGAATCAGCAGAATAGAGACGATGGCTGTCCACGCGTGCAACTCTGCCTGGCTGCGTTTCAGGGCGCCTAGATCCTCGGACACGATTACTACAATAGGGGTGCCGCCCACCTGGAACGACTTTCGATACGCGAGAATGTCCTTTGGCCCATCGACGGTATCCGCATCCTGCACACGACGGGTTCCATCTTCTGCTGATTCAATTAAGGACGTTAACACCGGCGCCCAGGAATCCGGGGAAATAATGGTTGAAGAAGGAGAATGTATGGCAAAGGCGTGGTGAAACACCTCCTGAAAGTAGTCGCCGGTCTGGAGATTATCCAATTGACCGCCAGAGTCGCGAATCTGGTGTTCCAGAAAGGCGACCTCGTCCTTGAGGCGTGTCTCGACGAATTCCCGGGACATCCGGTCCAGTAAGAGGCCGTGAACCAGCCATGCAAGCCCCATTAACGCAATGCCGGCTGGCAGTAGCAATAAAAGCAACGTGCCTTTGACGGATCTGGGTCTGCTAAACAGCGTCATTGAACAGATATCCCTGGCCGCGACGGGTTGCAATGGTGTCGTTGCCGACCAGTTTTCGCAATCTGCGGATGTAGGCTTCGATTACGTTCTCATTCGGGGTGTCGTTCAGGTTGTATAGCTGGTCCATTAACTGCTCTTTTGAAAATACATGACCGGGACGGCTCATCAGACAGCGCAGCAGGCGGAATTCCGTACCCGTGAGGCTGTATTCTTTGCCATCGTCGGATTTCAGGCTCTGGCGATTCTCATCCAGTTCGTAGCGTCCGGCTTTTACCACGGAATGAATGCGCCCTTCGCTTCGACGCACAATGGCGTTAAGCCGGGCGATCAACTCCTCAGTCTGGAAAGGTTTTGCCAGGTAATCGTCTGCTCCCGCTTTCAGTCCTTCTACTTTGTCGTGCCAGTCGCCCCTTGCCGTAAGGATTAGCACCGGAAAGCCGATCTGGTGTTTTCTCCACGTCCTTAAAACGTTCAACCCATTGCCGTCTGGCAGACCAAGATCAAGAACAACCGCGCGATAATCTTCCTGCTCGCCCAGAATCGCGGCTTCTCTGGCCGTATGGGTTGTATCAACGCTGAATCCCGCCTTTTCAAGCTGACGACCTAAACCGTCTGCCAGCAATCGGTCGTCTTCAACGAGTAGTAATCGCATCGCGGTGCCCTTTCTCTGAGTCAAGAGTGTATCGAGTGTCGCCGATCAACCTGAATTCATCCTGAACGACAAAATAGTTGGATATTTTCAGTAAGAATTCAGGTTAGTGCGCGATGGTGTTCTTCCTATTTTGGCATTGCTCTATGTTCAGGGCTAACCAGCGCCGGCTTTGCCGGTCAGTATGACAAAGGAGAAGACAAGATGAACGCATCCAAGTTGATTGTTGCAGCCGCCGCCATGTCGATGTCGGCAGTGACCCTCGCCGGTGGTGCTCATGGCGGTGGCCATGGCGCCAGCAGCGGCGAACTGGGTAAAGCCTCCGAAGCCAGTCGCACTATCACGGTGGAAATGTACGATAATTACTACGAGCCGGAAGAAATCACTGTTGAGCCCGGCGAAACCGTGCGCTTTGTGGTGAAGAACGAAGGTAGTCTCGTTCACGAGTTCAATATTGGCACCCCCTCCATGCACGAAGGCCATCAGAAAGAAATGATGATGATGGTCGAGCATGGTGTGATTCAGGGCGGCAAGCTCAACCAGGACATGATGAGCATGGACATGGGCAATGGTAAGACCATGAAGCATGATGACCCCAACAGCGTGTTGCTTGAGCCCGGGCAGAGCAAGGAAGTTGTGTGGAAGTTTACGGAAAAAGGTGACATTGAGTTTGCCTGTAACGTGCCAGGCCATTACGAGTCAGGAATGTACGGTGACGTAAATTTCGAATAATACAGTGCGCTGAGTACCGAACGAATGCAGGGGCTGGTGATGGCTTCCCAGCCCAGCTCCAACGAAATGCAGTTTGGAGCAAAACAGATGAAAACACGCTTTTTGACAAGATTTTTGAGCCTGCTGATGCCAGCCATGGTTTTGGCCGGTGAGTACGACCTTACGGTCGACCGGGTAAAAATTGATACCGGCGATTTCGTGAAGGAAGGTATTGGATACAACGGCGCATCTCCGGGACCGGTGATGCGCTTCAAGGAAGGCGAAAACGTCAGGATCAACGTGACCAACAATCTGGATGAGATGACGTCCA
>OJDK01000334.1_pt1 | contig 22244 bp, 14 predicted proteins | sample 1592791 | NCBI WGS metagenome assembly OJDK01 (sample SAMN05416878, study PRJEB24817) | seawater metagenome | isolation source: Sea water | place: Canada:Atlantic | collected 2013-11
TACGAGATCAGCCTCGGTCTCGTGGGCTCGGAGATGTGTATAAGAGACAGGGGAATTACAGAAAATCTTATGATAAAGGTGAATTACTGCTAGATAATGTACCAAAAAAACCAATAGAATTATTTAGAAATTGGTTTAATGAAGTTGACGAATATTTTGATGTGGACGAAACCAATGCCATGACTGTTTCCACTATTGGCCTAGATGGTTTCCCAAAAAGTAGAGTAGTATTGTTGAAGAAATATACAGATGAAGGTTTCATTTTTTATACAAATTATAATAGTGAAAAAGGAAAAGCAATTGGAGCAAACCCAAATGTTTGTATGTCTTTTTTTTGGCATGCTGCAGAACGGCAAATTATTATAAAGGGAAAAGCCGAAAGAATACCAGAAAGTATGAGTGATGATTATTTTAAGTCACGTCCGCGAGGAAGCCAGCTCGGAGCCATTGTATCTAATCAAAGTAATGTGATAGAAAGTAGAGAAGTGCTTGAAACAAAACTTAATGAGTTGAAAAAACAATATGAAGGCAAAACCATAGACCGACCAGATTTTTGGGGAGGATTTATTGTAAAACCAATTGAAGTTGAATTTTGGCAAGGCAGACCTAACAGATTACACGATAGAATACGCTATACATTTAATGATGATTTTGATTGGAAAATTGATCGATTATCTCCCTAATCCTATATTTTTTGATTCTCGATTAAATACATTTTAAGACGTCTAAAGGTGTTAAAATTTAGTCCTAACATGCATTTCATCGATGTTTTGCAATAAAAATCGATAAAATGCGTGTATTTCATCGAATTTATAGGTATTTCTTTTTTTTTTAATAAGTAGGTTATTAGATTAGTAATCCCAAACCTAAATAACCTACTTATGAAAGTTACTAAACTCCTGCCATTTTTAGCTCTTATTGCCTTCTTAGGCTTTACATCTTGCTCAACAGATTCTGCTGGAGAGGAGATTAACTCAATAGAAGTTCCGGTTGCACCTCAAGCAAAACAAATTGAAATAGAAATTATGGAGCTTATAAATGCTCACAGAATTAATAGTGGATTAAATACATTGAATGAACATAACACTGTTAAAGCCGTAGCTTACACGCATACAGATTATATGATAGAAGTAAACGGAGTGTCCCATGATAACTTCTTTTTAAGAAAAGAAAGTTTACAGGCTAATGCCTCTGCCAATATTGTTTCAGAAAATGTGGCTTATGGTTTTAGTTCTGCTGTATCTGTAGTAAATGCGTGGTTGGATAGTCCAAGCCATAGAGATAATATAGAAGGAGATTTTACAGATTTTGATATTTCTGCCGAACAAAATAGTGAAGGTAAATGGTATTTTACCAATATCTTCATTAAGCGTTAAACCGCTATAAAAGTTGATTGATTAATAGCCCCTAAGAGCCACATTTATTGTGGCTTTTTTTTATTTGTAATTTAATGAACGCTTAACTTCGTCCTTATATTTTCTTCCTATTGGAAGTTCAGTTTTGTTTACTGCTAATTTAGAAGGGGAAAACGATTCTATATAATCAATACCTATAATAAAAGATCTATGGATTCTTAAAAACTTTGAGGGTGGTAATTCTTTCTGTAGGGCTGAAATACTTTTGTAAACAACAATATTTTCATTTACCATATTAACCCTTATATAATTTTTAAGACTTTCAATATAAATAATGTCTTTTAAGTTAACTTTTATAATAGTCTTTTCTACTTTAAAATTTATAAAAGCATTTTTTATTGACGTATGTGAACTCTCATTTTTTTCATACTCAATAACCTTTTCCTTTATGGTTTTGTCACGTTTAACAATTGTATAAATTAAAGGTATTATTATAGCTAAATTTACGTCTAAAACGGTATTTGTAATCTCTGTAATCTTAAAAAATGCTGAATTTTGCCAATCAGGTAGAAAGTTGGGTTGTATAAAATAAAGCATCGTTGGTCTTTGAATAGAGAGACTGACTAAAACCAATAATAATATGTAGTACATAACAAACTTAAGGTAGTGTCTCTTTTCAAATAGCTTTGGAAACAAATAGTAGATGGTAATGTACACCAATATAATTCTAGAGGGTAACCCAAACAATTGTATCAATAAATTTTTAATGTAGTTACCATCATAAGTTCCCCATATTAGCGTAAAAAATAATACATAAGAGCACCAATATGCCAAATGTCTTAAAGGTTTATTAGATGCTGCGTTTGTAATTAAATGTTTCATTGAATGGTAAAAATATATTCAAAATTCTAAAACATAGTATTAATTACAGGTAATTATATACAAATAACCACTTGTTTTATACAAACTGCAGAATACATAAAACAAAGACTTCCCTAATAATTTAGAAACAGAAAAGTTAAATAAATAAAAATCTATTTTTTAAGTAATGGATAAACTGTTGTTTGTATAAGATTATTGCAGTCTTAAATATCAAAATGTAATATAGTACTTCACTTTTTAAAAAATCAGAGATTATGTATTACAGTATTATAAAAAAAATTGTGGTGTTTTTAATGGTAATTAATTCAATATTTTGTTTTGCGCAAAATATTGAATTAGATAGAGTAGAACCACCAAATTGGTGGGTTGGTTTTAAAAACAAAAAGCTTCAATTATTAGTATATGGTAAAAATATAAGTAATGCCAAACCTTTTATAAACCATGAAGGAATTGAATTAAAAAGTATCACACGGTTAGAAAGCAACAACTATCTTTTTTTAGACTTAGAAATTAATCAATATGCAAAAGCAGGCACCTTTGATATTATATTCAAAGATGATGATAATCAGGATCTACTTTATGAGTATGTTTTAAAAGAAAAAAGCGACAGAGTTTTTTCTGAGCTATCCGTTAATGGTTCAGATGTTATGTATTTAATTACACCAGATCGTTTTGCCAATGGAGACGCTTCTAACGATTCAACTGAGGATACTATTGAAAAAGTCAATAGGAATAATCCAGACGGAAGACACGGAGGTGACCTAAAAGGGATTATTGATAATTTCAAATACATTGAAGATTTAGGTGTTACTGCACTATGGCTGAATCCTATTTTAGAAAATGACCAGCCTACATATTCTTACCATGGTTATGGCATATCTGATTTTTATAAAACAGATACTCGTTTTGGTTCAAACGAGGATTTTTTAAGGCTTACTGAACTTTGCCATAAAAAAGGAATGAAAATGATTATGGACCAAGTTTTCAACCATTGTGGAGCTGGGCATTGGTGGATGGATGATTTACCATCTAAAGATTGGTTGAATCAGTGGGAAACATATACAAATTCAAGTTTTACCAACATATCTATTTCAGATCCATATAGCGCAGAGAGCGATTTAGATTTACATTCAAACGGATGGTTTGATACTAATCTTCCGGATTTAAATCAGCAAAATCCTTTTATGGAAACATACTTAATTCAAAATTCAATTTGGTGGATTGAATATGCACAATTAGATGGTATAAGAATGGACACCTATCCTTATCCAGATAAAAATGTAATGGCCAGATGGGTTAAACGTGTGTACGATGAATATCCTAATTTTTATTTGGTAGCAGAAACATCAGAACTAAATGTGGCATCAGTATCTTATTGGAATAGTGGAGTGGTTAATAAGGATGGTTATCAGCCAATTATTAATAGCGTGAGTGATTATCCGTTATACTATTCTATGCTAAAGGCTTTTGGAGAGCAAAACCAAGTTTATTGGATTTATGAGACTTTAGCATACGATTATTTATATGGAAGTCCCAATAACAATAAAATATTTAATGGAAACCATGATGTGCCAAGACTCTTTAACGAATTAAAAAAGAACAAAGATAAAGTTAAATTAACAATGGCCTTTTTATTGACCACACGTGGAATTCCACAACTATATTATGGAGATGAATTACTTTTTGAAGGCTCAAAACCAGATGGGATCTTACGAAAGGATTTTCCAGGAGGATGGAAGGACGATAAACAAAATCTATTTAATACAACGGAAAGAAATAAAGATGAAGCAGAAGTTCACAATTATGTAAAGACCATTTTAAAATGGAGAAAAAATGCTAAAGAAATCCATTCGGGTAAATTGAAACATTACAAACCAACACATAATGAAAACGTATATGTCTATTTCAGGTATTTAGAAAATGAAAGTACTATGATTATTATTAATAATGGGAATGAGCCTCTCGTCAATTTCCCTTTAGATCATTACAAAGAGTCTTTAAAAGGGTATAAAAATGGAATTGATATTATTTCTAAGAAGAATTACAAATCATTAAAATCTATTGACTTAGCTGCTAACAAAGCTTATATAATAAAACTAAATCGTTGATGAAAAAAGTTTTTATTTGTGGAGGTGCTTCATATAATTCTGTGATCACCTTAGATCAATTTCCAAATCCAGTAGCCCAAACAATTCAGCAATGTCATTTTAATGAAACTATCGGAAACACAGGAGCTGGAAAAGCACTAAATTTATCTCAATTAGATTTTGAAATAATATTTCATACTTTAATCGGCAAAGATACTTTCGGAGAAAAAGTCTTATCTTATTTAGACCATCCCAATATCAATGTAATTGCAGATATAGATCCTAATGGTACTGAGCGTCATGTAAATATTCTGAATTCAAAAGGAGAACGAATTTCAATTTTTGTTAATCCAAATTCAAAAGAAATAAATATTGATTATTCAAAGATTGAAAAACATATAGCAACATCAGACATTACGGTTATAAATATCTCTGATTACTGCAGAAATATCATTCCTATTTGTAAAAAACTCAAAAAAGAAATTTGGACAGATTTACATGATTATAACGGTGAAAACCCTTACCACCAAGATTTTATAGATGCGGCTGACAATATATTTTTAAGTTCAGAGAAGTTTGAAGGTTATAGAACATTTATGGAAAAACTGATAGAATCAGGCAAAAAACTTGTTGTATGCACACATGGTAAAGAGGGAGCAACTGCATTGAGTTATAAAGAAGGATGGATTGAAGTGAATGCTATTGATAATTTTAAGATGGTTAACACCAATGGAGCAGGAGATGCTTTTTTTTCAGGATTCTTATATGGTTATTCTAAAGGTTTCAACACTCTTAATTGTATGCGGATTGCAACTATCGTTGCTGGTTTATGTGTAGAATCACTAGAAATATCAAACAAAAAACTTAATATTAACCTTGTAGAACAGTTGTTTAATACGTTTTATAAATAGATCAAGCAAGCCCTTTTAAAAGCTTGCTTGATCTGCACTAATTTGAGGGGAATGTTATTCCTTTACAATATAGAAATAAGAACGTCTATTCATTTGGTGTTCTTCTTCAGTACATTCTACATTGTTAGCACATTTGTTTAGTAATTGAGTTTCTCCGTAACCTATAGAACTTTCTATTCTGCTTGGGTCAATACCACGTGAAAGAATATAATCTTTAGTTGATTTAGCACGTCTATCGGAAAGTTTCAGGTTGTAATTGTCTTTTCCTCGGCTGTCAGTGTGTGATTCAATTTTAATAACCATAGTAGGATGTTTACGCAATACATCCACAATGTTTTCTAACTCATATTCAGCATCAGTTCTAATATTCGATTTGTCAAAATCAAAGAATATAGGGTTTATTACTATTTGATTATCAACGATTAAAGGTGTGAGATCCAAATCAACTTGAGTTACTGTTTCAGGTATATTATTGGTTGTCGTAGTTTTTTGATCTTCCTTATAATCTGGTTTGTTGCCAACTATGGTATATGTTTTTTCGCAATCTACCTCAAAGGTGTATTCTCCATTACTTTGGGTAATGACTTCTTCGAGTACTTTTCCTGTTTCATCAATTAATCTAACAGTAACACCTGTTAAAATTATATTGGTCTCACTATCTCTAGCTATACCAGTAATTTCTTGTTTACAGATAGCACTGTTAAAACTATAAATATCATCTCCTCCTTTTCCTCCAGGTCGATTTGAAGAAAAATAACCGCTTTCGGCATCAGAATTTAAAAAGTAGGCAAAATCATCATATCCACTATTATATGGAGCTCCAATATTTTCTGGTTCAGCATCGTAGCCTTTTAGAACGTTGGATTTAAAAATGTCCAATAATCCTAAATTTAAGTAACCATCAGATGAAAAATAAAGTGTACTATCCTTACTTACAAAAGGGAACATCTCACGACCTTCGGTATTTATTGACTCTCCTAAGTTTTCTGGCTTTCCGTAAGATCCATCTTCGTTAACATCTACTTTATAAATATCAGTTTGGCCAATTCCGCCATCACGATCAGAAACAAAATACAACGTTTTATTATCAGGACTTAAAGCAGGATGCCCAGTTGAAAACACTTTGTCATTAAATGGCAACTCAATTGCATTGATCCATTTTCCCTCAACTAAGTTTGCTTTATAAATTTTAAGGTGAGTTGTCCCTTTTTTATCATAAGACAATCGGTTTCGTTTATTAATATTGTCTCTTGTAAAATAAATGGTCTTACCATCCTTAGTTATCGCTACCGAAGCTTCGTGATATTCTGTATTGATGTCATTTGAGTTGATGTCATTAATTTCAGAATAGATTATAGTGCCATTTTCTTTCTTTATTTTAACTTGAAACAAGTCTAAAAATGGTTCTTGATTCCAATTATAAACTTTTTTATCGTCACCGCGAGATGACGAAAAATATAATGTACTATCAGAAACATAAGAGCCAAAATCTGAATTTTGGGAATTAAAAGGGAGGTTTTCAATTCTAACTATCTCATTATTTTTAGATGTTAATTTGTCGTATATATCTACTTCATCAGGGTTGTAGCCCTTTAAACGGCTATCTCCTTGTTGTACAGCACTAAGCTTTTTAAACCATTTATCAGCTTCCTTATAGTTACCCGTACTTCTTAAGGATTGGATATACTTGTAAAGGTATTCTGCATCAACTTTATTGTGTCGCTTTAGAGCTTCACCATACCATAAAGCTGCTTCTTCAGACTTTGAATTATTGTAATAAGCATCCCCTAATCGTGTTAGAGTATGAGCGCTACTATCGCCTTTTTGAACAGATTTGGTGTAAAGTTCAATAGCTTTTTTATAATTGTAATTCTCAAAAAATTTATCAGCTAATTTCGTTTGCGAATAAGATAACGAGCTGACTAAAATAACAATGAGACCTAGTATTCTTGTTTTCATATTATTTTTCATTTTAGAAGTATCTAGGTGATTTAATACGTTTACTTTTAAATACCTCAAACATCAACAATATTTCGTGGGTTCCGCTGGTATAAGCTCTAATATCCGAAAGAGGATATTCGTAAGCATAACCAATTCTTAATTGTTTTGATATTTGAAAATCTGCAATTCCGCCTATGGCAGCTGCTGATTGGTTAACTCTATAGCCACCTCCAATCCAAAAGGTTTCATTAAACAAGAAGTTTGCAGAAACATCAAAAGATAATGGGGCACCATTTGTAGCCTTAAGTAATACAGATGGTTTTAACTTGGTTGTTTCACTTAAATCAAAAACATAGCCACCAGTGACGTAATAACTAATGCGCTCTAAAGCAACATAATCTATATTGCCTTCACCACCATTGTTATAATCACTATTTAAAATTCTTGGAGCAGATAATCCCATGTACCAACGATCAGAATGCAAATATAAACCAGCACCAACATTAGGACTCCAACGATTTGAAACATCATTAAAAAATGGGTCACTTGTTACAGATGGGTCATTTAAAAGCTCTTCATCTAAGTTATAATGCGTAAAACCACCTTTAATACCAAAAGCAAGCTTTGTATTTTCACCAGTTTGAATTGTGTATGAAAAATCTCCATAGATATATGAGAAATTTTCATAACCCAACTTGTCATTTATAAATGAAAGTCCGAGACCAATTTTTTCGTTCCTTAATGGAGTATGTAAAGATAAGGTCTGCGTTTCCGGACCACCTTCTAAACCAACCCATTGACTTCTGTGTAAGCCAACTGCGCTAAAGGTTTCCCTACTACCAGCGTAAGCAGGATTTATAGAGATAGTGTTAAACATATATTGCGTAAACTGAGGCAACTGCTGTGCAAAAGCAGACGATGCGCTCAGTAAAACTATTGCAATACCTGTAAATTTTGATAATTTCATCGGTTAAGTTTATTTAGTTGCTACGTAGATAGGACCTGCGAAAGGCTCTAATCCACTATTTCTTAAATTAATAACATAATAGTAAGTTCCTGTAGGGACTTTTCCAGAACTTCCTACAGAAGATCCATGAGCGTCACCGTTCCAATCATTTTGGTAATTTCTGGACTCGTAAATCTTAGCTCCCCAACGATTGAATATTTGTAACTCAATTACAAATCCACACTGATCAATACCTCCAACGGTAAAGAAATCGTTAAATGTATCTCCGTTTGCAGTTACGGTTTTTGAGATAATGACATCATCTTTACCACAAGCCAATACAACACAATCATCATCAATAGTTACATTGACTTCAACCTCTTTAGGACAAGGTCCTTCAGTAATGCTATACATAAAAGTATACATGCCTATTTCAACGTCTGAAGGGTCAAAGAAACTTCCATTAAGAGAGGCGTCACCAGAAATAACACTCCATGTGCCGTTCATATTGAAGTCACCTGATAATAAGTCGAATAAATCAAATTCTGAATCTAGTACACAACGTGAAGCATCAAAGGCATTTATTATGTTGCTGATTTCAACATTTATAGTCTGAGTAAATACAGCTTCATTATCACAGTCATCAACAACATACCATGTTCTTATAATTTGATAATCTTCAAAATCATTGGTTTGTGTAGAATCTTCATTGAACGTTACTTCCATATCATTAGAACAAGTGTCTTCAAAAACCAATTCTGGTACTTCTGGAATTTCATCACATGAAACAGTAATAGTTTCATCATAAGCTACATCTTCACCGTCAGGGACAACAATAGTCGGTGCAGTTGTATCTTGAACTGTTATAATTTGAGTATGAACAGTTTCATTATTACAACTATCAATAGCAGTCCATGTGCGAGTAATAATAAAGTCACCCATACACGTTCCATTTATTATTTCCTCTTCAAACTCTATAGAGGCATCACCACAATTATCTGAAGCTGTTAATATTTCTGCAGTAGGCACGGCATCACATTCCACATCAATATCAACAGGTAGGCTCTCGTTAAAGGTTGGTGCAGAAGTGTCCGTCACGTTTATGTTCTGTGAGTGGACAGTTTCATTGCCACAGCTGTCCGTAGCGGTCCAAGTTCTTGTTAAAGTATAAGCGTTGTCACAAACACCAGCAGTTGTTGTTTCCTCGAAGGTCACAGTGGCATCACCACAGTTGTCATTAGCAGTTAATGTTTCTGCGGTAGGTACCGCATCACATTCTACATCAACATCAGCAGGCAAAGCTTCATTAAAAGTTGGCGCCGTTGTATCTTCAATAGTGAAAACACCAATAGTAATTTCAGAGTTTCCACAAGCATCTGTAGCGGTAAAAGTTACGGTTGCAGAGCCTGTAGCTCCACATTCATCAGAAAGTTCAGTAAAGTTATTTGACCAAGTCAAGATAGAACAGTCTTCACTTGCAATTGCACCACCATAGTTTGTAAGCCAATCGTTGAGTTCGGCTGTATTTCCTGAGCCATCACATTCTACAACCAAGTCGGAAGCTTGTGTGGAAATATTAGGCGCATTAGTGTCTTGAATAGAATAGGTTGCACTTGTCGTTGATGAATTCCCACATTCGTCAGTTGCAGTAAAAATTACTTCGATAGGGTTTGAGCAATCGGAAACGACTCCATTGTAATTGTTGTTCCAAGTTACATTTCCACAAGAATCAGAAGCTGTCGCTCCACCGTTACTATCTACCCAATCTTGAATTTCACTATTGTTACCAGTACCATCACATTCCACTATAATATTATTAGCAGATGTGTCAATTATGGGAGCGGTGGTATCCACTATATTGATTGTCTGTACTAATGTTGTAGAATTTTCACAAGCATCGGTTAATGACCACGTACGAGTGATTATTAATTCATTAGCACAAGACCCATTGGCTACACTATCAGAGTAAGTCGCCTCAAGGTCTGTGTCACAGTTGTCAGCTTCGTCGGTTACATCTCCTGTTATAGTCAGATCTGTTGCATCAACATCACATTCAATAGTGATATCATTAGGCACAGTAAACGTTGGTACTATTGTATCTATCACATTTATGGTCTGCACTAAAGTTGTGGTATTGTTGCACGCATCGGTTAAAGACCAGGTTCTTGAAATGACAGACTCGTGGGTGCACTTCCCAGCTGCAACACTATCGGAATATGTAGCCTCAAGGCCTGCATCACAATTGTCTGTTTCATTAGTTACATCACCAGTTATTGTTAAATCGTTTGGATCTATATCACAATCAATGGTAATATCATCAGGTACAGTAAATGTTGGTGCGGTTGAGTCCTTTACTTTCACAGTTTGGGTAACCACGGTTTGGTTTCCACAGCTATCAGTAGCCGTCCAAGTTCTGGCCAGTACATATTGATAGCTGCACGAACCATCGGTCCTGATTTCTTGGAAGGTCACGGTTGCGGTGCCACAATTGTCCGTAGCGGTCAATGTTTCTGGTGCGGGAACATTGTTACATTCCACATCAATGATTGCATCAATGGTTTCGTTGAATGTTGGTGCTGTTGTATCTTCAATAGAGAAGACAGCAATAGTAGTTTCTGAATTCCCACAAGCATCTGTAGCCGTAAATGTTACAGTTGCAGATCCAGTAGCTCCGCATTCATCAGTAAGTTCTGTAAAATCATTTGACCAAATCAATGCAGAACAATCATCATTAGCAATAGCACCTCCATTATTGGCGAGCCAATCGTTGAGTCCATTTGTGTTTCCAGATCCATCACATTCTACTGTTAAGTCTGAACCCTGAGTTAAAATGTTAGGCGCACTTGTATCCTGAATAGAATAGGAAGCATTTGTGGTTGTGGTATTGCCACATTCATCAGTTGCAGTAAAAATCACTTCGATAGCATTTGAACAATCGGAAGTAGTTCCATTAAAATCATTGCTCCATGTAACGTTTCCGCAAGAGTCAGATGCTGTAGCTCCACCGTTATTGTCTAGCCAGTCTTGTATTTCCCCATTGTTATTTGGATCACATTCAACAATAATGTTGCTGGCAGGAATGTTTATTGTCGGTGCCGTTGTATCTATTACATTAATGGTCTGTACCAAGGTTGTAATATTGTCACAGGCATCGGTCAATGACCAAGTACGGGTTATTGTTGATTCGTTGTCACAAGAACCGTTAGCTACACTATCAGAGAAAGTGGCCTCAAGGTCTGTGTCACAGTTGTCAGCTTCATCGGTAACATCTCCAGTAATGCTCAAGTCAGTAGCATCGTCATCACATTCAATTGTGATATCTGTAGGAACCGTAAATGTTGGAGCCGTTGTATCCATTACATTAATGGTCTGCACCAAGGTTGTAATATTGTCACAGGCATCGGTCAACGACCAAGTACGGGTTATTGTTGATTCGTTGTCACAAGAACCATCAGCTACACTATCAGAGAAAGAGGCTTCAAGGTCTGGGTCGCAATTGTCAGCTTCATTGGTAACGTCTCCAGTAATGGAAAGGTCAGTAGCGTCAATATCACATTCTATTGTAATATCGGCAGGCACTGTGAATGTTGGTGACGTTGTATCGACTACCGTAATTGTTTGTGAGTCAGAAATAGAATTACCACAGTTATCAACGGCAGTCCATGTTCTGATGATGATTTTTGTGTTTCCACACGTTTCTGTAATATCATCAGATTCGGAAATAGTTAGACCTCCACAATCATCTTCAGCTTTAGCCAAGCCTGTATTTTCACTAGATTCATCTTCACCACACTCAATGGTAACGTCCACTGGAATAGTAATAATAGGTGGTGTTGTATCTTCTACAACAATAGTTTGATCTGCAGAAGTAGTGTTGCCGCATTCATCTGTTGCGGTCCAGGTTCTAACAATGGTTTTAGTGTTTCCGCAGGCAGAAGTTTCATCATCGCTTTGTGTGATAGTAACTGTGCTACAGGTATCAGAACCAGTTGCTTCACCTGTATTTGTACTGGATTCTTCTTCGGAACATTCAATAGTTACATCAGCAGGAATAGATAAGTTAGGTGCTGTAGTATCTTGGATTGTGATCGTTTGAATTGCTGATGCTGAATTCCCACAATTATCAGTTACAGTAAAAGTTCTATCAACAGTGATTGGACAACTATCACTTGAAGTTACTGTATCTATGTAAGTTATGCTTTGAATATTAGAATCATCAGAAGTATTATATTCTGAATTTGATTCGAAAATGGTTTGAACATCAGCAGATTGGGTTTCACTATATTCAAATAACGCATTGGTGGTATTGATCTCAGAAACACTACATCCTTCAATCGTAATCGCTAGAGGTATTGAAATTTGAGGGTTCTCTGTATCGTCAATGTCTATTTCGGAGTTCACAGTAAATGTACAACCGTTTGCATCTGTGATTAATACAGTATAACTGCCAGCTGTTAAATTTTCGAATAAGCTGCTTGATTGATTGGTGTTTCCGTTATCTATAGAATAAATATATGGACTTGTGCTACCGGAAGCCTCAATGGTAAAACTACCATTTAAATTTTCGCTACAATCTACATTATTGATATTTGTCGCTGTACCCGATAAAGCTGTTGCAGGTTGCTCAATTGTGGTTTGATTTGTGGTTGAACAATTATTTGCATCTGTTATAGTTACATTATAATTGCCAGCTGCCAATTCACTTAAATCTTCACTTGATGAATTTGTATTCCATAAGATAGAATATGGAGGTGTCCCACCTTCAATAGTTAAATCTATTTCACCTGAATTATCACCATTACATAAAACATCTATTTTACTTATCGTTGATGATAGTGGCGATGTTGGTTGATTAATTGTAAACTCTTTACTTATAGGACAATCATTACTGTCAGAAACTGTTACTGTATAAGTGCCAGCAGCAATATTGGTAAGATCTTCAGTGGTTGCACCATTACTCCAAGAGTAACTATAGGGCGGAGCTCCTCCTGAAGCTGTTATATCAATAGCTCCAGTTGTATCAGGATTACAAATTACATCAGTCGTTGTTCCTGCAAGCTCAAGATTTGTTAAGGTGAAAGGATTGTTTGGGTATTCTATTTCGCAAGTAGTGTATTTGTTTTTAACTGTTAATGTGTAAGAGCCTTCACTCAAATTAGTAAAATCTGGTGAAGCTTGGTAAGTTCCGTTATTTAATGAGTATTCATATTCTTCACCTAAAGGGGTTGTTACAGAAATCATAAAATTGTTTGTGGAACTACAACTGACATCTATTTCAGGTGAAGGAGGCTCAGGAACATATGTTAAAGTTACTGTAGCTTGATCACAAACACTTGTATTTGGTTCAGGTAAACATACTTCATATTCAAATACAACATCTCCAACAAAACCAGCAGATGGAACGTAAGTAAATGTTCCGTCTGAGTTAAAAGTGAACGATTCACCTGGTACAGTTGGTGGTGATGTAATATTATAAGTTGAATTTTCAGGTGCGTTATTTGCAACACGAACATCACCAGTAAATGTAGTGTTTAAGCACTGTGTGTCTTGTTGATCTACAGCATATTTTTGTAGTAGAAAAAATTTACCATCACCATGATCTCTTGTTGCTGCACAAAAAACTATTTTGGTGATTTTTGATCCAATAGGAGCAATATCACTAAGGTAAAACAATCCGATACCAATAGTTTGACCATTTTCATTACATCGGCCAGATTTCCAATAATCAGAGCCATTTGCAGGTACACCAAAAGCACAATTATTACGGTAATCACCAACATTTCTAACAAAGGTCTCTCCTAATTTTTGTTCTGGACCACCTCCTACAGGTGTTCCCCATATTTCTATGTAGAAGCAGTTATTACCACCTCTTTCTGTTACGGCTAAAACTCCACCTTCATTTGAAGGAATAGAAGGGTTATAAAAAATAGTTTGCTTTTGTGCATCTGTAGTTTCTGCTGCTTCAAAATCTAAACAAATATTTCTACCATTTGGATTTGCAAAAAAATAATGGTTCAAGTTTTTATCTTGAAAAGCATCAGTAGCTCTACTATTCCAATTAGCAGAGTTGCTATTGCCGCCTGTGTTATTTCCATTTCTTATTATTCTGTTAGGGCCATTTCCATCAGGACCTAAGCGCGTAAGTTCATAACTTGTAGGCACTACAAATGTATTGTACATTGTGCCGTTTATGGTTACGGATTCAATAGTAGCTGGGTCGCTTAAGTTGTTTTGGGTATCAGACCACTGAAAAGTAACACCTGACTGGATTGAAGGCGATTGCTGAGCAATTAGTAGGCTAGGTAAAATAACAAAGAGGGCTATAGTTATAGCTTTAGTTATGTTTACGACAGAAATACAATTGTATTTTTTTCTCATAATATACATAATAACTAATAATGTCTAAGTCGTTTTAAATCAACTAAAGTTTATGATTACGGTAATGCAACCAATTACTTATAGGTTATTTAATAACGATGTCAATTGTTCTTTAAAAATATAGAGGGAAGTGTAAAAATATGTAAATGAAACAATGTATGGATTAATATATTTTTGATTTGGGGTCATTTACATTAAATTTACGATAACAAAAGAACTTATAACTTAAATCATAAACAAACATTTGAGTTAAAGCGGCAAAATACTCGTTAAAACGGAAATATGCAACCTTTTGTCGAAAAATAATGCATTTAATCGATAAATTATGAAATCTATTACACTGGTACGACATGCAAAATCTTCTTGGAAATATGATGTAACCGATCGTGAAAGACCCTTAAAATCAAGAGGTAAGAATGATGCAAAGTTAGTTTCTAATGAGTATTTAACATACAATTTGTCTGTAGATAAAGTATTTTCCAGTCCAGCTAAAAGAGCTTATACTACTTGCCAAATATTTTCAAAATATGTTGGTTTGGATATAAATGAAGTTACCATTGTAGATAATCTTTATGATTTTGGTGATGAAAACGTCATCACTTTTATTAAATCCTTAAATAATGATTTAGATTCAGTAATGATTTTCGGTCATAATCATGCTTTCACATCTATTTCCAATATATTTGGGACTGCTTATATGGATAACCTTCCTACAAGTGGATTGGTAAAAATAGATTTTGAAATTGAAGATTGGAAAGATCTAAAAAAAGGTGTTACAAAACTTATAATAATTCCAAAGGAATTACGCTAATGACAAAAGACAAAAATGTATATGTTAACCGAGAATTAAGTTGGTTACAGTTTAATGCACGTGTCCTTCAGGAAGCTGCGGATATAAATGTACCACTTATAGAACGTCTTAGGTTTCTCGGTATTTTTTCAAATAATTTAGATGAATTTTTTAAAGTTAGATATGCCACTGTAAAACGTATTTATGAAGCCGGTAAAGGAGCTAAAAGTGAGCTTGGTGGTATAAAGGCAGGTGATCTTTTAAAAGAAATAACTCAAATTGTAATTAATCAACAAACAGAGAGTCTTGAGATTTTGGATGCTATTCATACAGAATTGAAAGAAGAAAAGATCTTTGTGGTTAATGAAACCAAAATAGAAGCTGAGCACCATGATTTTATAAAGACCTATTTCTATCAAGAAATAAGTCAGGCTTTAGTAGTCATTGTTTTAAACGAAGATGTAGCCATACCAGAGCTTAAAGATAGTGCAGCTTACCTAACTGTTAAAATGTCTAACCACACTGGCAAAGATCGTTTTGCATTGATAGAAATATCAAAAGCAATGGATAGATTCATTGTATTGCCAAGTAGAGGAGATTCTGATTATATCATTATGTTAGATGATTTGCTTCGCTACTGTTTAGATGATATTTTCAATATTTTTCAGTACAATAGTATTACGGCTCACATGATTAAAATTACGCGTGATGGTGAACTCGATTTTGATAGTGATTTGAGTAAAAGTTTCATCTCAAAAATATCAGAAAGTGTAAAGGATAGGCAGAGTGGTGAACCAGTTCGGTTTGTATATGACAAAAGTATTGATGATGACACATTGGATTTTTTATTGAATTTAATGGGAATTGACTCAAAAGATAGTATTATACCAGGAGGTAGGTATCATAACAGGCGTGATTACATGGGTTTTCCAAGTTTGGGAAGAACAGATTTACTCTACGAAAAAATTATACCATTACCGGTAGAAGGATTAAGTTTAGAGGAAAGTATCTTTAAAACCATTGCTAAAAAAGATTACTTAATTTACAAGCCTTACCATACGTTTTCTTATATCGTTAAGTTTTTGAGAGAGGCGGCTTTAGACCCAAAAGTCAAAACCATAAAGATTACCATTTACAGATTGGCGCAAATAAGCCACGTTGCAAGCTCTTTGATAAATGCAGCTAAAAACGGAAAAAAAGTAACAGTTTCAATTGAGTTGAGAGCACGTTTTGATGAAGAAGCAAACATCAATTATGCAGAACAAATGCAAGATGAAGGAGTAAATATGCTCTTTGGTGTAACTGGTCTAAAAGTACACTGTAAAATGTGTGTTATTGAGCGCGAAGAAGGAGACAGGCTGCAGCGTTATGGGTTTGTTAGTACAGGAAACTTTAATGAGTCAACAGCGAAGATTTATACGGATTTCACATTGTTAACTTCTGATTCTAAATTATTAAAAGATGTAAATAAGGTCTTTAACTTCTTTGAGGTCAATTATAAAATTTACAGGTATAAACATATTATAACCTCACCTCATTATACTAAATCCAGATTATTTGGCTTAATAGACCAAGAAATTGAAAATGCCAAACACGGAAAAAAAGCGTATATAAAGCTGAAGATGAATAGCATCAGTAGCTATAAAATGATAGATAAACTTTACGAAGCCAGTAGAGCTGGTGTAAAAATACAGATGATCGTTAGAGGGCTTTGTTGTTTGGTGCCAGGAGTGAAAGGCATGAGTGAGAATATTGAAGTAATTAGTATTATCGACAAATTTTTAGAACATACAAGGCTGTATATATTTTCAAATAATGAAAATCCCAAAATTTATATTTCTTCAGCAGATTGGATGACCAGAAACATAGATACTCGTGTAGAAGTTAGTTGCCCTATTTATGATGAGGATATTAAAAAGGAGTTACAAGATTTATATGAAATATCTTGGAAGGACAACGTAAAAGCGAGAGTAATAAATGAAGCCCAAGATAATAACTACCGTACTAACAATAAAGAAAAAGTCCGTGCCCAATTTGCCACGTACGATTATTACCTAAAAAAATTAGAGAAATAATTATGCTGAACATAAAAAAATACGCAGCCATAGATATTGGTTCTAATGCCGTAAGATTACTAATTTCTAACATCATAGAACAAGAAGATAATCCTACAATTTTTAAAAAGAACTCTTTGGTACGTGTACCTATTAGACTTGGAGCAGATGTATTTTTAAAAGGTGAAATTTCAGAATATAACCAAAAACGAATGATAGATACCATGAAAGCTTTTAGTCTTTTAATGGATTCACATGAAGTGGTACGTTACAAAGCCTGTGCCACATCAGCAATGCGAGAAGCCAAAAATAGTGACAACTTGTCTAAAATAATTTTAGAAGAAAGTGGTATAAATATAGATATTATTGATGGTGAAGAGGAAGCAACGATTATTGCAGCTACAGACTTAAATACTTTTATTGATCCAAATAAAACCTATCTTTATGTAGATGTTGGTGGAGGCAGTACAGAATTTTCAGTAATCCATAACGGAACAAAAGTCATTTCAAAATCATTTAAAATTGGTACTGTTAGGCTTTTGAATGACATTGTAAAGAATGAAATTTGGGCTGAATTAGAGCAATGGATAAAAGACAACACAAAGGTGTACGATAAATTAGAGCTTATTGGTTCTGGTGGAAATATTAATAAGATTTTTAAAATTTCTGGTAAAGATTTAGGGAAGCCATTAACCTATTTTTACTTGACCAATTATTACAAAATGCTTCAGAATTACTCCTACGAAGAACGTATTACTAAACTCAATCTAAATCAAGATAGGGCAGATGTGATAATTCCAGCTACTCGTATTTATCTATCTGCGATGAAATGGAGTGGTGCCAAGGATATTTATGTTCCTAAAATAGGACTTTCTGATGGTATTATTAAAAGTATCTACTATGAGACGGTTAAAAGCTATACGTAGGCTAATATCTGTATTTAAACTTATGTTTTTGCCACTTAATAACCTTTGTCATTATATTGGCTCTCAGTTAAGTTATATATAATAAACCTTTTAGATGAAGTTACTTTATGTTGTTAATAGGATAAATAGTACCTCTGGTGTTGAAAGAATTTTATCCTTAAAAACAGATTATTTTATTGAAAAATTTAATTATGAAGTTGGGATTATAGTCATTAATGAGAAAGATACAGACATAACACCCTTTTTCGTTTACAATAAAAATATTTCAATCTTTGATATAACAAAAAAGAATAAAACTATTTTAGGGAAACTAAAAAGCATCAATACTATAATAAACGAGTTTCAGCCTACTCATGTCATTATCTGTATTGACGATGTTTCTGCTCTCTATTTTCCTTATTTTCTAAATAAAAAGTATTTGTATATATACGAGAGGCACAACTCTAAGATGGTGAATTTCGTTAAAACTTCAAATTCTATTTTAGATAAGATGAAAGATTTTTATAAAAAAATACTTTTAGATTATGGAGGAAAAAGATTTGATCAAGTAGTAGTTTTATCAAAGGACCATAGTAGAGAGTGGTCTTATTTAAAAAATATAAATATTATAAATAACCCTTTGATTTTTCTGCCAGATCGGGCTGCAAAACTAGAGAATAAAAAAGTTTTGGCCGTGGGAAGACATGCAAGACAAAAAGGTTTTGACTTATTGTTAAAGAGTTGGGTAAAAGTGTCGGAAAAGCACAAAGACTGGACATTAGAGATATATGGAAAAAAAACAAATAGCCAAAATATGTTAAAACTTGCAGAAGCTTATAATATACAAGATAGTGTGAACTTTCATGATCCTGTAACAAATATTGCAGACGTTTATTTAGAATCTTCCATCTATGCATTATCATCTCGTTTTGAAGGTTTTCCTCTAGTTTTGTTAGAGTGTATGGCCTGTGGAGTTCCGGCAGTTGCATTTAAATGCCCTTGTAGCATAAATGAATTAATTAATCATAACGAAGATGGGATTCATGTTGAGGTCGGTAATACCGATGAGTTTGCAGAATCTCTTATGTACCTAATAGAAAATCCTGAAGTTAGAGTGTCTATGGGAAAAAAAGCAAAAGAAAATATTCAGCGCTTATCTCCAGAAATCATCTACGAGAAATGGCGTAACCTATTTGAAAATACAATGAGTTAATTAGATCAAAAAGATCTATGCCTGCCAAAAATAAGGTCTCTATAATGGTATTATAAAAACTGTATTTATTACAAAACAATATATAGAGTAGATACATAAAATAGTTGTTCAAACCATTATTTCTCATAAAAATCTATATTTGTCTATAAAATAGAATCAAAAAAAATTATATTAAAGACCTCAAATTAAATAATTATGAAAAGAAATTTACTCGCTTTAGCATTAGTCTGTTTAACCTCTTTGGGCTTTTCCCAAGATATTAAATATGGTATTAGAGGTGCATTGAATGTTTCAAATTTAGATTTTGAACCAGATACCGATTTTGAAAACCAACATAGAAATGGCTTTGCCTTTGGTGGTTTTGTAGAGTTTAATTTATCCGATATCATATCTTTAATGCCAGAATTACAATGGTCTGCAGAAGGTGGGAAAGATGAGTCCATAAGAGCGGATTATATTCAAATGCCTATTCAACTAAGATTTGCATTGAGTGACAGGTTAACTATTGGTGGTGGTCCACAAGTAGCTCTAAAGACTTGGAAAAATGAAGATGCATTTGCAACTTTCACATTTTCTGGAGTGGCAGGTGTAGAATATATGATTACCAGCGAAATTTTTGTAGATGCTAGATACTCTTACGGAATAACTAATATTTTAGATGAAGACCTTACGGACTCAAGAGCTAAAAATCACGTGATGCAATTTGGTGTTGGGATTAAGATATAATATATATAAACAATCTGTTTTATAACAGGTTTAAATTAATAAAATGCCTCAATTTACTTGAGGCTTTATTTTTTTGAGAATTTTATAATAGATTTTCTTTTACCAATGCTAAGGAAGTGGATAAAATAAATGCCAGAATTTAAATATTCTACATTAATTGTATTGTGTTTCAAATCCGAAGATTTTATGAGTTTACCTTCAATGGAATAGATCTGATATTCAATATTATTAGTGAGTAAAGAATTATTAAAATCTAATCTCAATTGATTTTCTACGGGATTTTTCCTAATTGAAATATTTAAATTATCCATATTATTTTCTTCAATGGATAATGTGGTATCACCATAAATTAATCTCGCTCCTAACAAATCAGTTAAAATTAATGTAGAGCCGTTATTTATAATTTCAAATTCAAAAAAATTGGAAGATTCATCTGCCAATATTTGAAAATAAGTGCTTTCATAAGACATATTAGGACATCCACCAAGGCTCTGCACAAAATAAGCCAGTTGAATGTTGTTGCTTCCATTGAAGCTAATACTGTAATTTGCATTAAAAATTTCGCACTCACCAAAACCATTAACTTCAGGTAGAATAGGAAATGTGCTAATATTATTAGTAAATGTTATATTAGGAGCATCCATTTGTGGAATGTCAATTATTGAATTTCCAGGAATATCTATTTGATGCAGCCACCATGTTGATATTAATAATGTATTAGGTTGTTGTTTTTTGTAGACTAAAGAATTTCCACTAGCTTCATTTATTAAAGTTAAAACTTCTTCCTCATCCGCTCCTGTAAGTGTGTAATTATAAATTATGGAGGTAGCTCCTTCGTCATAAGTTAATTCATCTAAAAAAAGTGTTTCATATTGTGCATGAGGCGTTGTTAGGCAATCTGCTAAAGTGGTGCCAACGATTTCAATTGTGATTTCATTAGAGGTTGGGATGTATATACCATTTGAAGCGTTACAGCCATGTCCTGTATTAAATTCCAAATAGTCTCCAAAACTTACAGTATCAGTAAATTCTATATCAAAAATAGTATTATCGTTGTAGTAGTTATTGTAAACAACTTCATCTTTAATTATGTGGTCTAAATACCATGTGCCTAGCAAATTAGATTGGCTATTTGCACTTAAACTGAGTAAAACTGATAAGTAAAAAAAAGAGTAAAAGTATTTCATGGTAAATTACAGCTAATGTTAGCACTAATATACTAAAATTATCCATGAATGGTTTCTTTGTTTCCCAAACCCTTCATTATTTCAGCTTCATAATCAAGTAGTTCTTGCCATTTCTTGTCCACTTCAGTTCTGTCACCATATTGCCTTGCGAAATTTAGGAACATGCTGTAATGTCCTGCTTCGCTAATCATTAATTTACGGTAGAATTTAGCTAGTTTTTTATCTTCTAATTCTTCTGAGAGTAACCTAAACCGTTCGCAACTTCGGGCTTCAATGAGTGCGGCATAAAGTAAACGATGTACTAATTGAGTGGTTCGGCTACCGCCTTTAGGGAAGAATTTAATCAGTGCAATAACATAGTAATCTTTGCGATCTCTGCCAAGGGTCCATCCGTTTTCTAAAATAAGATCATGAACCATTTTAAAGTGGCTCATTTCCTCATTTACAAGGGCTGTCATTTCTTGTACAAGCTCTGTGTATTCCGGAAAACTTACAATTAACGAAATTGCCGTACTTGCTGCTTTTTGTTCACAGTAAGCATGGTCTGTTAAAATATCTTCAATATTTTTTTCAACAATATTAACCCATCTTGGGTCTGTTGGTAATTTAAGTCCTAGCATTATATGTTTTTAATATGAACAAAATTTGCTTTTCCGTGTTCATCAATTATTAATTGGTGTAAAGCTTTTTTGTTGGTATTTGGTATAGCGTAAACAATATCAATTGCTAGCTCATTTGTAGAGGTGACCTCATAATTTACTTTAATGGATTGTAATACACTCAATTTTTCAAAATTATAAAAAGGAGAACTTCTATTAAGATTTGGTGCATATCCTAATATTTTATTTACTTCTGTTTTATTAAAACTT
>OJDK01000337.1_pt1 | contig 22127 bp, 19 predicted proteins | sample 1592791 | NCBI WGS metagenome assembly OJDK01 (sample SAMN05416878, study PRJEB24817) | seawater metagenome | isolation source: Sea water | place: Canada:Atlantic | collected 2013-11
ACGAGATCAGCCTCGGTCTCGTGGGCTCGGAGATGTGTATAAGAGACAGTTTCTAATCTGTTCCTTAAAAGAGATTCAAAAGTTATTCTTCTAAGAGCTGATAAAATTTTTCTACATCATTTTTATTAATATCTCCCTCAAGTGAAAAAGTGTATATATTTTTTTCTTCTAATTTATTTAAGTGTATCATAATATTATTTGTTGTGAGTTTAGTTCTAAACTAGAAAAACTAAAATAATTTTACCGTTAATGATTTTATAAAATATGATTTAAAGGATTAAAATATAGCTTATTGTTTACTTTTTGCAAAAGGATCAATTGAAACACCTACTTGAAAATACCCAGTGGCATCTTGGTTATTCTCATAGATAAAATCTCCCGTAGGCTCGCCTTTTTCTGTTAATCTGTTACTTATAAAGTTTTGAAGTCCTCCTTGGAAAGTTCCTATTAAATAATCACTAAAACGATGCTCGTAAATGACGCCTGATTTAATTTCCAGTTGACTGTATTCAAAGACTTCTGCAAAATCAGGATTGTCAACATTAACATAAAATCCAGTACTGCCAAAGCTACTTCCAATAGAGAAGCGTCCGTTTTTTCCAACAAAACGTCTTAATAATAAACGTTGTGGTAATATAAAATCGACTTCCCATTTAGAATTCTTAAATCGGTGGCTATAGGAAAACGTTGGGAAAAATGGGATTTGTGAGGTAGGATCTACAAATACAATAGCTCCCAATGTCATTGTAGTACGCGCTGTTCTCTTCATTATAAAAGACAAGCCTACCAATCCTTTTAGACGTTCAAAACCATTGTCATTACCATCAACGATTATAGAGGCGTTGTAGATGACTGGTTTTTTAAATAGTGATGAAAAATAGGTAGAACTTAAAGCGGCTGAAAAATTATGAAAGTTTACAATGCCGTTTTGTTCAAAAACAGAACTATTCGTGGCCTCTATATTATCAAATTCAAACTCGCTAAATTGATAGTTAGCAGAACCCGTTAAGCTCCATTTTCTGGTTTTGTAAATAGGAATATTTGCTGAAACATTAAAGTTACGCTGTGCTTTTATCTCTCCTTTTTGAAAATCTTCATCAAAAAGCTCTGAGTCGAAATCCCTGGATAAGTTCTGCCCATATTCAAAATTTAAAATACGGGTTCGTGGAAATTTTTCTTTGATACCTTGCACTGCTTTTTGCTGAAGAGAATCTTGGGTTTCTTGTGCGTTTAATGAAATTGAGATGATTGCCAAAATGGTAATTAGGGTGAGTTTTTTCATTTAGGGTTATTGCTTTTGTTTTTTGATTTCTTTTTAATTATTGGTGAGATATGAGATATAAATGCTTGTGAGTAGTTAATCTTTATCCATTTCATTTTGATTTACTGATGTACCGTTATGTAATTTGGTATTTAACATCTCCAATTGATTTTCCTGAAAGACCATGGTTCGGTGTGGAAATGGAATCTCAATACCTTCTTTGTCAAAACGTTTTTTTATGCTTTCGTATAAATCGCATTTCATAACAAAAGCGTCAGTAAAATTACTGGCCCAAGCCCAAGCACGTAGAGTTACGGCAGAATCTCCAAGCTCAATAACACGTACAATAACCTTTTTCACATTGTTGTATTTATCGAGCTCAGATCGATTGTCTATTAGGTTTGGATGATCTTCACATTCCTCGCGTATAATATGTTTAGCCAAATCAATGTCACTTCCATAAGAGATCCCAACTTCTATCCATTGGCAGCACATTCGTTCTCCTAGATCGTAATTAATGAGCTTTTCCTTATTGATAACCGAGTTAGGAATCACGATCATCTTATTTTCATAATTTCTAATAACGGTGTGACGTAGCGTAATGTCTGTAACGGTACCTACCATGGATTCATCTACTTTAATGATATCGTTAATCTTAAAAGGTTTGAATGAGATGATAAACAAACCGCCCACAAGATTAGCCAATGCCTCTTGTGATGCTACACCTGCAACAACAGCTAATACTCCTGCGCCACCCAATGCTGTTTGTGCTATGCCACGAAGTGATGGAAATGCCAAAATAGCTAGCATTCCACCAATAAAATACACTCCAAAAATGGCAATATATCTTAAAAATTTATAGCTTGTTGGGTCTTGGTCATTAGCTATTTTTTCCCTTACAGAGCGTGTAAACCATGTCTGTACCATTGATGCAGCAACTAAAGTTATTACAGCCACAATGCCTAGATATAATACGAGATAAAAATTTTCTCTAGCTACTTTGTACTGTTCTTTATCTATAAATATGAAGGCCAAGGCCATGAGGCCCAAAACAATCCAAAGTGCATTTAGGATTTTTTGGGTTAAATGTATAGTGGTGGGTTCTTCGTTTGGAAATTTTTTACGAGAGCGTTGCTCTAACCATTTATGAAGTAAACTGGTTGAAAAGCGTAATAATAATACGACGCCTATTACTATGAAAGCAAAGATTATGGCCTGTTTGTTTGTGTTGAAAAAATCTGTCATAATGTGTTGGCTTGCTTTATTGGGTAAAGTTGGGTTTTTAGATAAAGGGTTAAATAAGCTGATTGGGTTAGGATATATGGTTCTGAAATAAAAGAACCATAAGTTTAAAAAAATAGTTAATTTTTCTTCCAGTTTTTAATGAGTTTGGTACTCTCCTTTTGGTAATATTCAATAAATTCAGTGAAATCTTTTAATTGTTGATTAAATTGTTTTGTGCTATCAGTTCTATTTATTAATATTTCTTTTACTACTTCATTGTATGCGGTAAGCCCTTCAATACCATCAATAAAAACGTTCTTCCATTGTCCCAAGCGTGTGTGGAAATACCGTTTGCGATCTCCAAGCTTGGTCTTATAACCAATACGTTTAAGCATTATTAGGTTATTAATGGCGTTACTAGTGGCGCTTTTGCTTAACTTCAGAGTTTCCCTAATTTCGTCAAAAGTAAGTTCTGTACTGTCTGCTACAATCAGCAAAGCATCTACACGAGCTGACGCTGGGGAAAGTCCCATGCCTTCTTGCACAACACCAAAACTCTCAATGAGTTCTTTTTGTTTATCTGTAAGTATTCTTTTCATTCTGTCCACAAAGATAAGAAGATTTTCGGTTCTGTAATTAGAGAACCAAAGTAGTATGGATAAACTTTAAAATCTTAATAATTCAGAAATTTCATTAACCATAAAACAGGTCTATTAGTCTCTCTTTTTATATATTTAGACAATGATTTATCAAGCCCTAAATGAAGAAGATGTATTGAGCCCCTTATCAGAGTTGGTGCTTCTAATTATTTTCTTTTCGAGTATGGCTGCTGTGGTTTTGAGTAAATCCTTCATTTTTATAGAACAGCGTTATGCATTATATTATGGAAAGCCCTTTTTCATAAACGTCATTGTCTTTAAAAAAGATTTGACGAAACAGCAACTACGAATACTGGAGAATAATTTTGTGTTCTACAATAGTTTGTCCGAAAAGCAACAAACTATATTTAGACACAGAACAGCCCGATTTATAAACGATAAAGTATTTTTAGGAAGAAAAGGATTAGAGGTAAGTGATGAGATGAAAGTTCTTATTTCTGCTACTGCAGTAATGTTAACTTTAGGATTTAGAAAGTACCATTTAGATATAATAGAGAAGATAATTATATATCCTAAAGCCTATTTATCTAAAATTAATGCCGTATATCACAAGGGTGAGGTTAACCCTCAATTAAAGACGATTGTACTTTCTTGGGAAGATTTTAAAAAAGGATATAAGATCGGTGATGACAACCTCAATCTTGGTATCCATGAGTTTGGGCACGCTATACATTTGGGAGCATTTAGTAGTGGCGATATAAGCAGTGTTATTTTTAATCAAGGGTTTCAAGATCTTACAAACTATCTGCGAGAGCATCAAACTGTGAGGGAGCGTTTAATCGCTTCCAAATATTTTAGGGCTTATGCCTATACCAATCATTATGAGTTCTTTGCAGTACTTTTAGAGAATTTTATTGAAAACCCTAAAGAGTTTAAATATCATTTTCCTAACCTGTATGGCTATATGAAACAGATGCTAAATTTCAATTTTACGGGATATTGAACAATTCATTTTTGCATTAAAGCCACACTACTAAATAAAGTCTTATTTTTGAAACATTATAAACTTATTTAGTGCATGAAAAGAATACTGGTAACAGGTGGTGCAGGATTTGTAGGATCACATTTGTGTGAAAGACTATTAAAAGAAGGCAATGAGGTGATATGTTTAGATAACTATTTCACGGGTTCTAAGCAGAACATCGAACACTTAATGGACCATCATTATTTTGAATTGGTAAGACATGACATTGCCAATCCTTATATGGTTGAAGTAGATGAAATCTATAACCTTGCCTGCCCAGCGTCTCCGGTTCATTACCAATATAATCCTATTAAAACGATCAAGACATCGGTAATGGGAGCTATTAATATGCTGGGTTTGGCGAAACGTGTTGGAGCTAAGATTTTACAAGCATCAACGAGTGAGGTGTATGGAGACCCAACAGTGCATCCGCAACCAGAATCGTATTGGGGAAACGTTAACCCTATCGGTTTACGCTCTTGCTATGATGAGGGTAAACGTTGTGCAGAAACATTATTTATGGATTACCACAACTCAAATGATGTTGACATTAAAATTATAAGAATCTTTAACACTTATGGACCAAGAATGCACCCTCAAGATGGGAGAGTGGTTTCAAACTTTATAGTTCAGGCATTAAAAGGAGAGCCTATAACAATTTTTGGAGAAGGTACACAAACCAGAAGTTTTCAGTATATTGATGATCTCATAGAAGGTATGACCCGAATGATGAATAGTAGAGATGGCTTTACTGGACCTGTAAATATCGGTAACCCAGTTGAATTTACCATGTTAGAGTTGGCTAATGAAATACTAAACTTAACGGATTCTAAATCCAAAATCACACACTTGCCACTTCCCCAAGACGACCCTATGCAGCGCCAACCAGATATTTCATTGGCGAAGAAGGAATTAAATAATTGGCAACCAAAAATTGAATTAAGAGAAGGCTTAGGACATACGATTTCTTATTTTGATAAGCTGCTTAAAAAAACAACTTAAGAATACTTCTTATGGTAAAAACAAAAAAGCTTTATGATTATCATAAAGCTTTTTTGTTATGCTGTACTAAAAGTTTAAAGGGCAAACACAAGTTGTAAATGTGCTTGAAAGTGATTGTTGTCAAATCCACTTTCTTTATGGTCTAAAGCAAATTTAGCTATAGTTTGGGCTCTAACTCCCAATGTTTTTCTGCGGTTTAGCCAAACCAAAACACCACCACCTAAATTACCAGAAATATTGGTTTCATCTACAGTGAAAATCCCAACACCTGCATTGGCATAAAAATCTAACCAATCAGTATCTGGAAATATATGTTTACCAAAATAATATTTTGCATGGGTATCAAAAGAAAGGTAAGTGAAATCCTCAGTAAGCGTTGCTCCGTCAATTATCTCGTCCTCAGAAAATTTATTTACGGTAATACTTTGCTCAATTGAAAGTCCTGATGTCCATCCAAGTTCAACTGCAGCAGAAATAGGAAGGCCAAATGCCCAATCTCCTGGGCTGTTAAAAGGTGACTGTGAGCCTATACTATTTATGCCATTGACTCCAATACTGGCAAACCATTCTTTGTCATTCTGTTGGGCAGTTGTAGTTATAGTGTATACTAATATTGAACATACCAAAATTAATTTTCTCATGTGAAACATTTTTTAAAAAATCAAAGTTAAACTTTCTGTACTATAAAACAAATACATGGGTAAAATTATAAATTTTCATTTTTTAAGAACACTTTGTTTTTAAAATGTTCAAGGATACGTTTTCTATCTGCTAAAACAGCTTTTCTATACATAGAATTTGTTATAAATAGATAAACTCTCCCTAAAACAATCCATAAAAATGAAAAAAAGGATAAAAACTTATTATGGAATATATGAAATTTTCTGTGCTTTAGCTTAAATAAATAAAATTTAGTGGAAAGATTTGGTTGTATATCGAGATCCCAGCTTAAATAATTAAAAAAAAGACTAAGATGTTTAAAGTAACTTTTAAAAATATGGGTATTTAAAGCTTCTGCTATAAGATCCTTGTCATTTAATTTCAATAGAATTATACTATCATAAGCAGCCCTAAAACTAATGTTCTTATAAAGTTTTCCTTTATCGTTAATTTGTTGGTTAAGAACATTATGATAGAGTAAGTGTGCTTTAGATGGAATATTCAAAAGGGCATCAGTATTCTTTTTGTTTAATACATTTTCAGGAAGTAACGTGTCATATTTATAGGTTACAAAAAGCTTAATATGCAATTCTATAGCTGCCATATGGGCAACGGGTACCATTCTTGGCAAATGCTTATGTTCAAAAAAACGTTCCCCAAGAGTAGACTTTATGGGATTATAACCATTTTCTTGTGCTAATTTATAGGCGGTTTGCACTTGGTGTTTAGGGATTAAAATATCTATATCACCAATCATGCGTTCGGCATTGTCTTCATAACAGTTAAGAGCCAATAATGCAGTGCCCTTAAGAAATACATGTTCAATATTGTGGCTATTAAACAAGTGGGCTAAGCTCTTAGCTTGTTCAATAATAGCACTATTTCTATTCCTGTTTATAGTGGTTATTTCGTCTAAATAAGTAGCTAGGTCTTTAGGTAAAAGATTTAGGAGTGCTCTAGATTTTAACCTGCAATATATAGCGGGCAAAACCAAATGCCTGCTACCTTCAGTAACTAAAGCGTCCCAATCTACGTTGGGTTGGGTAAGCGTTTGTTTTAGTTGGGTATCAGAACTATCAAAACTTAAGATATCTGCAATGAGTTGATATGTAGTAACCAAGTTGGGCATTAATTACTTTGCTTCGAGTTTTGTCTTTTTGGTGGAAGTTGTTTTTTGAATAAAGTATTAACTTCTTTCACCACACTTTGTGTATTGCTATAGGTAAGTTTATAAAAAGTAACGGATTTTAACCAGTCTAAAAATTGTTCTGCATGTTTGGGATCTGCAGATAACCATGAATCTGGTATAAGTGTTTGTAAAACTTTTGATACTGTAATTTCTTCAAGCACTGTGTCGCTATCCTTTTTATAATTCACCAACACTATGGTATAACAAGGAAAATGGGATTGTATGGGAGGCTCAAACGGAACGTACTTTACGATACCTTTAAATTTGTTTAAATGAATCTCAGGAACAGCTTCAAAATGGTTCACCATTGGTTTTAAAAGCTCAAAAGCGCCTTTTTTTATAGAAATACCTGCTGGGTTTGTATGTATGCCTAAGGTTTGAGAAGATAATGGGGATACATCATCTGCTACCAAACCAAAACCATTTGAAGCCAAAATAGCACACAGTGTGCTTTTGCCTTTTCCAGATTCCCCTATAAATAAGATAGATGATGTTCCGTCTGTTATGGTTGAGCCATGAAATGTACCTATCCAATCCAATTCAGTTTTACCATGGACAAAGCTCAGTAGTTCTGTAATGAATTTTCCTTGTAACTTGTGGTAATCGCGTTTTGGAAACTGACATACAAAAGTGTTATTCTTAAATAAATACAGTTGATGGTCTTTAAGGTAAATATCAAAAACCACATCTGATTTTACTTGGTAAGGTACTTCTAAATGCGCTAGTGAAGGATGAATGGTTTTTTGAACAAGTTCAGAATCAAAATAAATTTGAAACCTTCTTTTGCCGTAAGAATATGATTTTGCAATAGTCCGATGCGAGGTGTCAAATGGTACAGAATTATTTTCGTCAGTTACATTGAGTTCATTGCAGGCCTCTAAATAAAGCTGAACAGTTTCAATTAAATTTTCCGAATCTTTTGTGGAAAAATTTAGACGCTCTAAAAATTCCGTTCTAGATTCTGCTTTTAAATAGTGGTCTAAATTTTTTTTGAATTGTAAATCTACTGCACTATAACTGTTAGATGATGCATACCATAACACCCAATAGTCACCATACATATATTGATATGTTGGAGCTAAATTATTATCCAAACCTATAATATGGATTAATCAAAAAGTCCACCTCCTGGATCTGGAGGAGTAGATTGTGCTTGGGCTTTGAGGGGATTTAAAATCAAAAACGTACCAGCCGCTGTCAATGCAGCATACTTTCCCATTTTTTTTATGGCTTCTTTACGTGTAATTTTGTCTAAGTTGTTTTCTTTCTTCATGGTATTAACCAAGGTTTAATTCAAAAATAATAAAATATTCTATTTATAAAAGAAATACATAAAAAGGTTTACTTTAAGATAACTTTGCGGGCTTCATTTAAAGTACCGTTTTCTAATTTCACAATGTAGATTCCTGTTGATAATTTACTTACATTTATTGACTGTTTATTATTTCTAACATTTAACAATTGAGAAACAACTAACCGTCCTTGTATATCATATACTCTTGCGTTTGTAGGTGAGCTTAATTCACCTTGAATGTTAATCGTCTTATCAGTGTAATTGGTAAACACATTCAAATTGGCAATTGAATTTTGGGGAGTAGAAAGTACAGTATTGCTAAATCTAAGAAAAAAGCGACCGGTTCCATTGAGAGTGGTGCTTGGTGTAAGTATGTAATCGCTTAAATTCAATAATGTTGATGAATTGGTCTCATTATCTTCCAGGTAAACTTCAATGCCAGTAGGTAGGTTATAACTATCAATTGTAAAAGTTAACTGCTCACCTTGATTTGAATGCACACCAAGCGGAATGATTACATCATTAAGCGCATTCTCATTTAAGGATTGTATGGCAAATGCTCTTCCTGCATTATTTTCCACTAAATGTGAATAAAGTGGATAAGTACTAGCTTCTTCAATTCCTCCAAAAACAGCCGCGTCATAACCAGCGTCTAAACTTAAAGTTGAATTTGAATTGAAATAAAAGCTTGTAGAATAGGTAGAGGCTCCGATAAGGTTAAGTTTTAGTCTGTAATTAGTAGTTGTTGTCCTACCTTCAATAAAGTCATCAGCTCCTGTTGTAGTCCGTGTATTGGTTGTAAAATTCACAGTGTCCGAAAAATTAGGCGTGTCCATAGCTGCTACAAAAAAACCTTGGCCAGGCGCTATGTTTAAATCGGTATTTGAGAGTTCATTTATTATCGTAAAATTGCCAACGGTTTCACCTGTGCCAGAGTAAGTAGCACTATTGTAACCATAAATGGCAGTTGCAGCCGGATCTAATACCTCCGAATTAGAGTTTAGAAAATCCATAGCGCTTATATAACTGGGAAAAGGGTTGCCAATTAAATTCCATTGATTTCCATCAATTGGAGTGGTGATAGTTATAGGAACAGTGTTTGTTTCAACGTCTCCAGTAAAGACTAAATTGGTACCACCTGATGTTGCTGTTCTATAGCCCTTTCCTTCAATAAGGCTTTCTGTACTCGATAAAGGAAAATTCACAAAATTTTGGGTTGAATTTTCATAGGGTCCAAAACCGTAAACAGAGCCATTATTTGGTATTTTAGTTGAATTTTCAGGACTTCCAAAGCCAAGAAAAGTATCAAACGTAATGCCATCCGATGGCACTAATGGAAAGCTTATTAAGTCGTTACCTCCACTACCAGACTCTCCAGAACCTTCTACATTGGCATAACGGTTGTAAGTTGCTGTACCTGTTGCTACGCCATTCACAATTAAACTCGCATATGCACTGCTCGTTGAGTTTAAAGTTAAATCGCCACTATTGTTAAGATTACCGGAAACAACAACACTACTGCTCGCCGGAATAGTTAAAGTACTTCCACTCTCTATGGTGAGGTAGGGTACAGTGGTGTCACCAGAACTTGTTACTGCAGAGTTACCTGCTATAGTGTATAAACTGTTAAATGCTAAGGAATTGAAAAAAAGATTTCTTTCTCCATTGCCACCATCATTATTAGTGCCTGCACTCACATTATAGAACCTAATGTTATTGATAGTGCCAGAGTTAATATCAGATAATGTTCCGCTTGCACTATCCGTAAGTCCTCCAGATCTCACCGCTGTCCACGAGATAGTATCAGAATTTTGCATAAATGTAAAGGTAATCACAGTGTTAGCATCATAAGTATTATTAAAAAGAGTTGTGCTTCCATTCAATTTATACTCATCATTGCCAACATTAAAGTTAATAATGGTATTGTTTGAAGCATCCCTTAAGTCAAAACCTTTAGCACCATCTCTAAAATTAATACCAATAGAAACCGTAAAAGAATCTCCCTCATCCATGGTTTTCGGAAAGGCAGCTTTAGCACCAGAGGTAGCATTATCACCACCATTGGCATACAAAGCAAAGGCTTCATTGTTTACATCCAAAGCTTCAGAGAAAGATCCTATAAATCGTCCTGCAAATCCATCGTTTGGAGTAGCTTGGTCAAAAGTCCAATCACTAAAACCGCTACCCTGGTTAGTGACTTCCCAATTACCTGAGTAGTTATTAGCATTGTCATCCCCAAGGTCATAAATATCAACACCGAGCGTTTGAGCTGTAATTGTGGTTAAAGTTAAGCTGGGTATAATAAGCAAAAGGGTTAAGAATACTCTATTCATATATATTGGTTTTAATTAGTGGAGCTAAAAATACTATCTTTTAAATAAAACCCACTACGCAAACGTTTTCGTGTTGATAAGTTCTTGTGTTTAAATCTAATCCTTTTTATAAAGTTAATAGTACCCTTATTACAGTAAGGGTACTATTAAATCTGTCACTATACTTATGCTATTATCTCAAAATAACTTTTTGGGATCTTTGTATGCCACTGTTTTCTATGGTTACAATATAGATACCAGTACTTAAACCAGCAACATCTATAGCTTGGGTTCTACTATCGCTATCCAATGTTTTAGTCGTAACCAATCTTCCTTGTAAATCATAAATACTAGCATTTGTTGTAGTACTTAATTGCCCAGCAATAATTATGGTTTTGTTAGCTTGGTTGGTGTAAATGTTTAGCCCATCAAAAGTATTTTGTGGTGCAGACAGTACGCTATTGGTAAAACGTAAAAAGAAACGGCCAGTACCATTCAACTCGGTATGAGGTGTCAATGTGTAATCTGCAGAATTCAACAATGTTATTGTATTTGCAACATTATCCTCTAAGAATACTTCTATTCCACTTGGTAGTGTAGATGCAGTAATGCTAAATGTCAACTGCGCTCCTTGGTTGGCGTTTACGCCTAACGGAACAACAACATCGGTAAGGTCACTGTGAGTTAAAGATTGCACAGCTAAAACCAAACCTGTGTTATCTTCCACTAAGTGTGAGTAGATTGAAAAAGCAGGTGCGGTATTTCCAAACAAGGAAGAATCATAACCAGGGTCTAAGCCACGTGTTGCATTTGGTGTAAAATAAAAATCGGTATCAAATGCACTTTCAGAAGTATTGATCTGTATTTTTAAGTTTGAAATAGCAGCAGTATTGGCTGATCTTTCAGCAATAAAATCATCAGTACTTCCTGCAGAACGCATAGCATTGGTAAAAGAAACTGAGCCTCCCAAGGCCACCGAGGCAACAAAGAAACCTTGACCAGGTGCAATTAAAAAGCCTGGATTGAGATCAGAAAAACCTTGGTTATAAATTTCGTAATTAGTACCGTCATAACCATAAACACCAGAACTGGTTTCCTCAAATTGATCATTATTGGCAGCTAAAAAAGCTTCCAATGTAATGTAAGAAGGAAAAGGGTTGCCTATAAGGTTCCATAGCTCAAAACCACTACCGGCTTGGGTTATTGCTGCTGTTACAGGTGACGCTGGTACGGTACCTGTAAACACTAGGTTGGCTCCAGAAACAGTTGCGGATCTGTAACCCACACCACTGAGTAGAGCAATATTGGTGTCGCTATCGTAATTAACAAAACCTGCATTGGGTGTTGCTAATTTATCAAATGGACCAAAACCATAAGTGGTTGGTGCAGTATTGCCATCGTTTACCAAGTTGGCAGTATTATTACTTAAAAAGTCAGACCAAGTTTGACCAGTAAGGGGTGGCGATACCAAATCATTACCCTCAGAAGCACCAGAACCTACTTCATTTACATAGCGAGAGTAGTTAAGCGTTCCGTTTATGGTTCCATTTGAGATAAGACTGGAATAAGAGTCAGAAACCGATTCTAAATTTAAGCTAGATACGGTCAAGGTGGTTCCGGAAGGTACAGTAACGGCAGCACCAGGATTAACGTAAACATCATTAAGGCTAACGTCTGTTTGTAAAACATATTCACCATTTACAATTAAGGCATTATCTGAGCCAGTAGTGGCATCTGGAGCAGTTGGTGACCACATACCATCTTGGAAGGTTAAGCCATCAAATGGGATCCCTTCAATTTTAAAATTGTCAAGTTCAATGACGTCACCTCCCCCATTTAGGGTTCCCGTTAACACTAGCGCCACGGTTGTCGTTCCATTTGGAATGGAAAGACTTATCGTGCCATTTACTCCAGGAGAAATATCGGGATCATCAAAATAAGTAACGGCACCTTGGCCTACGCCATCTAAAATAACTTCATATTCTCCATAATCAGCATTTGCAAAAGCATAATAATCAAAGCTCAGTTGCACTGAACTATAAGCAGATATGTTAACAGATTCAAAAGTAAAAGCATAAGGGGATGGTAAGGTAGGCTCAAAACTTTCCCCATACAAATCTCTTCCAAAAGCAGAGTTGCCAGAAAAATTAGGATTATTTGTTGATGCAGTTTGGATATATAAACCTTCTCCTGGGTCGTCAGGGTCTACAAACGTCTGGTCAGCGATATCGTTAGCCCAATTGGGTGAAGTATTGTCAAAATCCTCAATGGTAATAAGGGTTACAGGCGGTGCAGCTTCGTTATCTTCAATGGTTAAATCGAACGTAGAATTAGCACCCACACTCGCATTTGTGCCACCTGTGACATTTTGAATGCTAAAAGAAAGTGTTTCATCACCTTCAAAATCACCATCATCTGTAATGGTAAGGGTTAAAGTTTCGTCTGTAGCTGAATTTGCAGGAAATGTCACTGTTTGAGTGGTATAACCATTAATATCCGCAGCATCACCAGAGGTTAAAACAACATCAAATGAAGTGGCATTTGCAGCATCAGGGTTTATAATAGAAAAGGTTAAGTCTGTTGTGCCTACTCCTTCTGAAACTGATGCTGATGTGTCAACAAACTCTACGACTGTGTCTGTGCCTCCGCCTGAAAATGCAGTTGCACTAAAATCATCAACTATTAAATGCCCAGCTTGGTCATCTAATAGTATTCGTACAGTTAAGTTTGTGTTAGAATTATTTATATCGTAATTAAACTCTGTAAATGTACTACCTGAATAAGACTGTGTGGTCAATGTTGTATAGTTACTACCATCGGTAGAGGTTTGAATCTCAAAGGTGCCGCCACCGTTATTAAGTTCTCTATACCAAAAAGTAATGGATCCGACACCATTGAGAGAAGGGGTAGTTAAGTGAGCTTCAGCTGTATCGTCGTTTATTCTAGCTGCATTACCAGATCTGGAATTACTTGTGCTTTCTTGAAAAACAGATGTCATTGACCAAACACCGCTATTCAACGTCTGATTGCCTGTTGTATAAGAATTAGCTAATCCAGAATCAAAATTTTCATTAATTTGCCCAAATCCAAAACCGCTAACGACAAGTGCCAATACTAAAATGTAATAGTGTTTCATTGTTTATATAATAAATTTAATATAATGCAGGTGTATTTTAAAAATCTGGGACTCAAATATACAAATTCTACCCAATGCCTAATAATTCTATTATTAACAAACTATTAATTTTGGTTAATCCCAGATTAAACACTCTTAGCCTATGTTATACAATGGGTTAGTGTCGCTATAAGGTGTTTTTTAAATCATATGGGTGTAAAAAAAGACATCATGCCGTAATTCTCTGAACGTGCTTTGATGACCCCAGAAAATTTACAGTTTTAAATAGAGTCTCTTAAAAAGCGTTCTATAAGAAGTTTAGGGCTAAACAGCATAAATCGAATTTATAGAGGCATATTTAACAAATAGTACTTGTAAATACTTTTACTCTTTTAATTTGTTTTAGATTTAGATGCCAAAAATACTTCCTGAAATATCAGGAAATAAGGATAGAATATCGAAATAAATCGATAAAAAACCAAGAGTTACACTAATTCTTACAATTAATTGCACTTCATCGAATAATTATATGATTAATAGGCTGTTCTTAAACCCCTTATTTATCTTACAAATGCTTAAGCAATAATGCTTTAGACGCCCCAAATAAAACAGGCGAAATTAAAAATTGTGTAAAATGGTTAAATTAAAATCCATTGGACGACGAAACCCTCAAGACAACACCGCACCTGAGCAGTATTATGCGCATGCTGTGGCAGATGGGTTCGTAGATTTAGAACGATTGGCATTTTTGGTGTCCAATCAATGTACCGTACGCGAGGCAGACTGCCTGGCCGTACTTAATGCTTTACAGCACAATGTTATGGACGAGTTAAGTCAAGGACGTGTAGTGCAGTTGGGCAATTTAGGTAATTTTCAGGTGGGAGTACGCTCTAACCCAAGTGAACAGCTTGGGGAGGTATCTCCGACCAATGTGCGCTCTGCGCATATTAATTACAGACCTGGCAAGCGTATTAAAAACATGCTTAAAGCCTTAGAGTACAAAGTTAGTAATGTGTAGTAACTAGCCACATTAGAAATATGCTCTAAACTTAGAAGCCTTAAGACCTACTTAAGGCTTCTTTTTTGCCTTATTATTTAATTTAGCCCCAAAACCAAGCGTTTAGTTTGCTGCAACTGCTTAGCAGTTTTGCGAAAGAGCTAAGTGGTTTTAAAAAAGGGCTTAGTAATGTTCACTTCTTACAATACGATTAAAATTAGGGGTCAATTTACTGGCTTTTTTGTAGAAAATTTAGGGAGTTTAACCAAAATAAGCTCAAAATAATAGTCAACGGTTGGCAGCCTGTTTTTAGTTTTGAGCTAAGTAATTTAGAGGTCTTCCTATATAATTAGGTCGATTTTAATAGTTTAAAGGTAGCTGAAATTAGTTTGGTCTGTTACATATTTAACAGTTTAAAACAGTTTTAATCCCAAAATAGAGTCTCTTAAAAAGCATTCTATAAGAAGTTTAGGGGAAACGGTCTAAATCCAATTTATAGAGGCATCTTTTAACAAATAGTATTTGTAAATACCTTTACTCTTTTAATTTGTTTTAGATTTGCTTTGTCAAATAGATTCAGCTACAGCAAATTTAACTTTGCTTAACTATTAAAGCAAAATTAATTGTCAGATTTTAAATCAAAAACGATTGTAAGTATCTTTTGGAATTTGACCGAAAGATTAGGAAATCAAGTATTAAGGTTTGGCTTAGGGATAGTATTAGCACGTTTATTATTGCCTTCGGATTATGGAATATTAGCATTGACGACAATTGTAATAGCATTTTCTGAAATACTTATTGATGGAGGTCTGATGATGGTTTTGATTCAAAGAAGTTCAAATAGCAATAAGGAATATTCAACCGTTTTTTGGTCTAGGCTTTTTTCTGCGATAGTATTATTTGTTTTAATATTTTTCACTTCCACATATATTGCACAATTTTATGAAACACCAATATTAAAACAAGTTTTACAAGTCATCTCATTTGTTTTAGTGCTTAACTCGCTAAGTAGTGTTCATAAAGTTAAGCTAACCAATAATCTCGATTTTAAAGGACAAGCAAAAATTGTATTAGTCTCTACATTATTGGGTGGCATAACAGGCATTTCATTGGCACTATTGGATTATGGTGTTTGGGCACTTGTTTTCCAAACTATGACTATTCATATTATACAAGCAGTTTTATTCTGGTTTTATACTAAGTGGATCCCTTCAGCGACCTATTCAGTTAGCTTTATGAAGTCGGTATTTGCAATGGGAATTTATTTTCTGTCTAATAATGTTCTCCTCATTATTTATAACAATCTATATGTTACTATAATGGGAAAAATATACAACCCTACAACCCTTGGGCTCTTTACCAGGGGAAGACAGTTTGAACAACTGCCAGAAAATACTACGAATTCTTTAATCGTTAAGGTCTTATTTCCAATTTTATCAAAGGACAAAGACAACAAGTTAAAATTGAAGAATCACACGGTTGAAATTCTTTCTTGGCTATCTTATATCATAACACCTATAATGCTATTATTGGTTATTAATGCAGAACCTATCATTGAGTTTTTTTTAACAGAAAAATGGCTAGGAGCAAGCGATTTTCTAATCATCTTAGCCATAGCAGGTATTTTCATACCAATAAATAATACACTGCTCAATATTTTTAACGTAATAGGAAAGCCTATTGTGTCTTCACAAGTTTATTTATTTAAAATTGTCTTCACTGCAACCCTAATTTTTTTTGTTTGGGAACATGGAGCTTTATGGACGGTATCAATTATAATTCTCGATAATATTTTGGTTTTATCCATTTTGGGCGTCATTACAAAACGCTTTATTGGTTTAAGCATGCAATCAATTTTTAAAAGTATAGGTTCAGTGTTTCTTATAAATGCACTGGCGTTTACATTGGTATATTGCTTTTTAACTTATTCTACGTTTATTTTGGGTAATTTTACCCACATAATGGTTTCTGCTATTATGTACTGTTTTATGATATATGTTTTGAGCTCAATCTTAAAAATGAATCAGATAAAACAAATTGATAAAAGAATAAAAAATCTATTCCTTAAAAAATGAGGAAATTAAGAATTAAACTTAGAAACCTAATTTTTAGGGTAAAAGGTTTACTATATAAGCTGTATCTTTTGAGTTGTGGCTGTAAAGTGGGTAAAGGACTCAAGTGCAAAAAAATTCCTATTATAAGGAGCGTTCCTTATAAGAATATAACTATAGGTGATAACGTAAATATTGGATACAGAATAACTTTAGATATAAATAAAAATGGTAAACTTATCATTGGTAACAATGTAAATCTTACCCAAGATATTGTAATAAGCGCTTTGACAAAGGTTGAAATAGGAAATGACGTTTTAATTGCAGAATACGTAAGTATTCGAGACGGAGATCATAAATTTGATAAAGAAGAAAAAATAAACCGACAGCAATTGTCAAGTAAACCAATAAAGATTGGTGCAGACGTATGGATTGGTGCTGGTTCTAGAATTTTAAAAGGGGCAGTTTTAGAAAAAGGCTCAATAATTGGGTCAAATAGTGTGGTGTTAGAAAAAACGAAAACAATTGAATATGGCATCTACGTTGGTAGCCCTATAAAACTAAAGGGTGAACGTTCTTAATTATTTAAAACAGTTAGAAGATGAGAATTTTACACTGCATAAATAGCCCTCATATTGGCGGTATTGAGCGTCTGGTAATAGAACTCGCTATAGAACAGCAAAAGAAAGAGATTGATGTATCTATAATGTTAGATACAAGAAATGGACATTTTTATGATTATCTTATATCTAAAAACCTATCCATTTTAGATTCTGGAATTAAAGGTGGTTTTGATATAAATCCAAAAACATACAAAAGACTAAAGCTAATATTTAACACCTTTGATGTTATTCATCTGCATAGTTTTTCGGCCTTAAGGTCGGCTGCAGCAAAAGCGTCTAAGGCAAAGGTGGTCTATACCATACATGGCTTATCTAAGGGAATAAGATCTGAGAACCCAGTAAAATACTGGTTCAGGGAAAAAATTAAACAGTATTATTTAGGAACTGTGAATGTGTTTGTCGCAAACTCTCGTTATACCTTATCAAAAGCAAAGAGTAACTATAAAATAAACAATAAAAAAAGTAAAGTAATTTTGAATGGTGTAAAAATTGAACACATTGAAAAACAACAACATAAAGCTTCCAATAAGGAATTCGTTATAGGTTTAATGTCTCGATTCACATTTAGAAAACGTGTGGATAGACTGTTAAATGCCTTTAAATCTTTTTTAGAAAAAGGAGGGAGTGCTAAATTAGTGTTAGTAGGTGACGGTGAGGCGTATGTTGCTATACAGCAACAGATAAAAGAATTGAACTTGCAGGCTTCTACGGAATTAGTGGGTTATGTTGAGGATACCAACCATTACTATACCAAATTCGATATTCTGGTACACCCTTCAGATAATGAGGGTTTTGGCTTGGTGGCAGTTGAAGCCTATCTACATGGCTTGCCCGTACTAGCTTTTAAGGATTCAGGTGGTTTAAAAGAAGTGGTGGAACCTCTAGAACCTAAAAACATTGTTAAGGATGAAGAAGAACTTACTACCCGTTTATTATATTATGCTCAAAACCGAAATAAAATAGACGCAAAACGAGAAAAGCGAATAAGCTATGTAAAAAATAAATTTAGTATTCAACGGATGGAACAGGACTATTATAATATATATAAAAGCTTACTTAGATGGCAATAAAAATCTTGTGGCTAGCACCAAATTTTAATCATTACAAAGCACGGTATTTAAATCATTTTGCTAATGCTCAGGGTATTGATCTTACTGTATTAGCTGGTTCTGGCAGATCTGACCCTAGCGATAAAGAATTGCTGGATAATTTAGATTTTAAATCTATTAGACTGGAGGTTCCTAAATACAAATTTGGCTGGTCCAGCGAGATAAGAAAAGCATTGAAAACTAATTTTAAAGATTATGACTGGATATTGATTCCTGCCGAAAAAAAGAATATAATACTGTTTCTTTATGCAATTGTGATAAGAAAATGGTATAAAAATGTTAAACTTTTCTCTTACAATCATACCTATATAAAGCCTAAAAAAGGGAATGTTGGTATTATTGATACTTTAATTACAAGATTCTTTTATTTTTTTTTAGATAGAGTAATTTTTTATACCGAAGAATCTTATACTAAGGCTATTAGTGGTAAACTTATAAATCCCGAAAAAGCAGATTGGGCAAATAATGCTATTGATACATCAGAGATCGAAAAACATTATTTTTTTGAATTGCCGCCGAGAAATCCAATAAGTCTAGTTTTCATAGGGAGATTAATTAAATCAAAAAAAGTAGATTTTATAATAGATTATTTTAATCAAATCTCTAACCAGTTCAATGAAAACTACATTCTCAATATTATAGGCGATGGTCCAGAAAGAGAAAAAGTTATAAAAGCAGTTTCTTTAAATCCTAACATAAAATGGCATGGGACTTTAGTAGATGAAGAAAAAATAGCACCAATAATGAAGGATGCTAGTCTTGTTTTTGTTCCTGGATTATCTGGATTATCAATAAATCATGCTTTTGCTTATGGAAGACCATATGCAACACTTAGTGCAGATAGGCATGGGCCAGAAATTAGTTATTTAAAAGAGAATGAAAATGGTTTTATCGTTAAAAATGATTTAAAAAAAATAGAAGAGTTTCTTAACAATAGAAAAAAAATAGAAGACTTTTGTATTGCCGCTTACGAAACCTCTAAGACCTTGAGTATTGATATTTGGAGAGAACAAATAGTATCTGCCCTTAATGAAAAAAAATAAAACAAAATTACTGTTTATTGGTCCTTTTCCGCCTCCATATTCAGGGCCAGAGCTTAGTAGTAAGCAGTTATTAGAATCAGATTTAAGAAATCATTTTAATATAATTTTTCTCAATACTAACGTTAGAAAAGATAATTCGAAAAAAGGAAAAGTTGATTTCAGGGCTCTTTTTTCAGTAATAACATTCAATTTAAAATTATTTAAAAGACTTCTTTTTAAAAGACCAGACATTGCTTACCATTTAGTAACTCCAACAGAAATTGGTTGGTTAGGACGAGATATCTGGTTTATACTTCAGTGTAAGCTGTTCGGTATTAAAAAAGTGATTCATTTCAGAGGAAGTCATTTAGATATTAATTATAGAACCTTTACACCGTTTACTAAAAAGCTAATTAAATATACCTGTAATTTTGTTGATGCTGCAATTGTACAATCTTACTGTTTAAAAAATCAATTTAAAGGCTTAGTAAGTGATGATAAAATATTTGTTATTCCGAATACGGTTGATAATTTATTTAAATCATTGGATAGAACTAATTTATCCATTAAACCTCAGGTCTTATTTTTTGGTCACCTTACTAAAGCAAAGGGTTTTACAGATGTTCTCAAGGTCATACCTATTGTAGCCTCTAAATTTCCTGAAGTTAAATTTGTATTTTGTGGTAACATAAGAAGAGGTGAGCCAGGTGTTAGATATAATCAACTTACTGGAGAGAAAATAGTATATGAAGACCCTTTTGATGTTGAATCACAAATTCTTAATTCAAAATTTAAAAAAAACTATCAAAATTCAGGTATTGTATCCGGAGAGGATAAATTGAATTTAATAAAGCAAAGTTGGCTATTCTTACTTCCATCCTACTCAGAAGGGTTCTCGAGGTCTATATTAGAATCAATGGCTGCCGGATTACCCATTATTACCACTCCTGTGGGTGCAAATAAGGATGTAATAAAAGATGGTTATAACGGAATGCTGGTAAATCCAGGGGATTTAAAATCAATTGAAGAAAGTATTATCAGTTTGTTAGAAAATCAAGATCTCAGGAAAACATTGTCTGTGAATGGAAAAATTACATTTGACAATGAATTTGAAGAAAGTAAAGTGGTCAATAAGTATATTAACCTATTTAATTTGTTAATGAATGAAAACAATAGCTAGAAAGATTACATTTTACGTTGGGCAAATTATTAGATTTATTTTCTATACCTATTTAAAAATGAATGGTGTAAAAATAGGGAATAATACTTTTATTAGTTTAGGTGCTAAAATTGATACACAGTTTGGTGAGATTGAAATTGGTGATAACGTTCATATTACAAGTGGTTGTGTATTGCTGGCTCACGATGGTGCAATTAAACAAATGAATCCAGGTGCTAATCCTAGAGGGAGAATAGTGATAGGTAACAATGTGTTTATAGGAGTTAATACAGTTGTGTTAATGAATGTTACTATAGGAAATGGTACTGTAATTGGTGCTGGTAGTGTAGTGAATAAGAATATACCTTCCCGCACACTTGCTATTGGCAATCCTATTAAAGTGATAAAAAATATATAATGCAATTTTTAACTAATTTATTGAGGCATATAATTCTAGGGCCAGCTTTTTTTTATCATTTAATTCTGATAAAACAATCTAAGCAGTGGAGTAGAGAAAAAGTGTTGAGTTATAAAGCAGAAAGAGAAGAAACAATAACTTATAACACGAAAGACGAAATAGCAACTAATAATAAATTTCTTAAAAAACCTCTGTTATTACCCCTTCGAAAAGTAAGAACTGGTGGTACGACTGGAGAGCCTTTCATCTTTTTTCAAGACATTTTCAGTTCCAGACAGAAAGAAAGAGCCTATCTTTTTGATATTTGGAGTAGAATAGGCTATAATAATTTTGATTATAGGATAGTCGTTAGAGGCAATATGCCTAATCAAAATAAAAAATATAGTTTTTTTGAAAATGCACTGATTATCTCACAAAATTTTTTTGTTGAGGAGAATAAGCATGAACTTGAAGCAATTTTTAGTAATAAGCCCTATTATCTCCATGTTTATCCTAGTAATTTATTTTTTCTCATTGATTTTTGGGGTATTGATAAATTCAAAACATTTCCAATAAATGGTGTTCTTGCTGGGTCGGAGGCTTTCCCTGTTCCTCAAATGAACTGGTTCAAACAGAAATTTCGGATACCAATATCCCACTGGTATGGACATAGTGAATATGCAGTTTTAGCAAGGTTTTGTGATGATTGCAAAGAATTCCATTTTTATCCAACATACGGAAGGGTGGATTTGTTTAAAGAGGGAGATAAAGATTTGATACTAGGCAATTCATTTAACACATATGGTACCATATTTCAAAACTATTTCACAGGAGATTATGCTGATAGGTCATATCAATTTTGTGAAGTAGATAATTTTTTCAAATTGAAACATATCAATGGAAGGATTCAAGAGTTTATATATGACACTAATTTTATTAAAAGAGCTTTTGGTCCTTATCTTTTTGGGATTCATAACGAATTATGGGATTTTATTGCTTCTATTCAATTTGTGCAGAAGCAAAAAGGTAAACTCGAAGTGAAATATATCTGTCTCTTATACACATCTGACGCTGCCGACGACTCCTTAC
>OJDK01000338.1_pt1 | contig 21952 bp, 22 predicted proteins | sample 1592791 | NCBI WGS metagenome assembly OJDK01 (sample SAMN05416878, study PRJEB24817) | seawater metagenome | isolation source: Sea water | place: Canada:Atlantic | collected 2013-11
GAGATCAGCCTCGGTCTCGTGGGCTCGGAGATGTGTATAAGAGACAGGTTATACACATTACAAGTTTAAACGACAGCGATAGTGATGAAATAGGTACTCTAAGATGGGCTATAAAAAATCCAACCAATAAAGTTTTAGACAGGATTGTAGTCTTTGATGTAAGTGGATTAATTGATCTGCAGAGTAGATTATACGCTTCAAATAATCCAGGTGATGAAGGCGGTTATACAGGCACTTTATATATAGCTGGACAAACAGCACCAGAGGGAGGTATTACCATAACAGGCGATAATATAACTTTAAGTGGTTTTAATACTATTGTGAGGTATATAAAATTTAGACACCAAGAAAGCCATAGTGGCTCAGATACTACCATTTCTTTGGGTAGGGCAGATAACCATATAATAGACCATTGTTCTTTTTCACACCATAGCCCTTCTAAATCTACAGTCTCCATCGCTACTAAGAATAACTCTGATGTAGAAGATTTTACAAATGGTACATTCAGTAATAATCTATTAGGAAATAACACATTGGGTTTTATAGCAGGTGAGAGTACTCCTAGTAGTCCTGATACTAACGGTTATTTTACGGTCATTAGAAATGGTTATTACAACATAAGCCACAGAGTACCTTTAAAGGGCGGTTCTGCTATTAAAGTAGATGTTGTTAATAATATCGTACATAATTGGTCTGCTAGAACAATAAGAATGGATGGATGGGAGTACAAATTAAACCATTTTGAAAATTACTACCAAGCAGGCACTAATACTAGTAATCAGCTAAAGTGGACAAGCTATTTAAGCAATACCGGAAATCCTCAAATCTATACAACGGATAATTTTTTAGAAGATGACCCTAGAGGAAATTATTCTAAACCAGCAGGATTTGACACAGATGAAAGTGTAGCATGGACTCAATTTCAAGATAACTTTGTGCCATTGCCTTCTAGTTATTTTACAGATGTACAGCATAGTATAAACGGAAGAGCGTTTACTATTTACCAAAACGCTCAATTAAAAGATTCTATTCTACCAGAAATAGGTGCGTGCAAGTACATGGACAATAACGGTAACGCTGTGTTTTCAAGAGATGTTTACGATGAAGAGTATGTTAATGGGATTATTAGTAACAGTGATTCTACCAGAGATACAAATTTAGTACTACCAATACAAACATCTTCAAATACAAGACCTGGTAATTTTTATGTTTCCAATGACCATATCCCAGAAGTTTGGTTTAGTGCCAACGTGCCAGATGGTGAAGATCATAACGATACTGCACCAAGTGGTTACACTTGGTTAGAGGAATATATGAACCAAGTAGATGGAGATGTAGTAATTGAAGATGTAGATGTTACAGGCGTTACAATAACTGCTACAACTTATGAGATAGGCATAAACCAGAAATCTACTTTTAGCAAAACCGTAGCACCGATTAATGCTACTAATAAAACAGGCGTTTGGTCTAGTTCAAACGGTTCTGTAGCAACGATTAACCAACAAGGCGTAGCGACTGGATTAACTGAGGGAAGTGCTTCTATAACTTTTACTACCAATGACGGTACGTTTACAGACACTAAAGTACTACAAGTTACAGAGGAAATAGCACCAATCCTAAACGGAGGTACGATTTCAAGTAAAAAGAAACTATTAATTAATAATTGAGATGACAAAAATCACAGAAAACCTAAACAAAAGACGAGAAACTTTTATTAAAAAATACGGTTTACAAGAGTATTTTTTCTTTAGTGTAGGTGCAATAGGGATTCTAATTCTATTGTATTGGTTCGCAACTAAACAGCTCGAATATAATTGGAAAGAAGGTACGGCATTGGCCGTGTCGTTTCTTTTCATATACGCTCCAATGACTTTATTGGATATCATTAGAAAATTAAGAGGATTAGATACAAAAAGTAATAATTTATAACAACGTGCCACACACTATGACAAAGACAAATCTAGTTGCTTTAATATACAGCTTCACCTTGCCTAAATTTCTAAATATTGTTAGTAGTGTGGTGATTATAATTTACTTTATCTCAATGTTAAAATTTAATGTTATTGATAAGAAATACCAAGGGAGTTGGAAACTCTTTTTCAAAGCCTGGTTTAAAGCTAGAAAAGAACAATGAGTAGAAGCATAAACGAAATTCAGGATGTAATGTTGGGAGCGGTCTCTCAAGCTGATCAGTTAGACACTTTAAAAGTCTTAACTGATGCTGAGGAGACGCAGTTGGCCAATGAGCTTACCAGTAACAGCAAAGTATCAATTTGGCGACTTTTTACTTGGGTTGTTGCTTTTGGTCAGTGGGTTTGTGAGAAATTATGGGAAACGCTCAGAAATGATATCGAATTACGTATTGCTGCGACAAGACCTTTTACAAAACGCTGGTACACTCTGACAGCTTTAAAATATCAACACGGTTATGATCTGCCTGAGACCGGTATTTATCCCGTGCCAAACACTGCAGCAGAAACACAAGCTGTAAATGCTTCAAAAATCGTAAAAAAGGCTTCTGTTGTTCAAACTATTATACAAGGCGTTGGCTCATTGCGCGTAAAAGTTGCCAAAGTAAGCAACGGCATATTAGAACCTCTGAACTCAATAGAATTGGCAGGTTTTCAGGAGTATATTGATTTAATGACTGCAGCTGGTGTTTTTGTGGTGGCCACTTCTACTCAAGCAGATGACCTTAAAACCCATTATAAAATCTATTACAATGGTTTGGTACTGGACAATGAAGGGAGACGTTTAGATGGTAATAGCGATACACCAGCTCAAGATGCTATAAAGGCTTTTTTATCGAGCAGTGAATTTGACGGTCTTATGGACCTTTCAAAATTAGAAAATGCACTACAAGCTGTTGAGGGCATCGAGTCCATTGATGAAGTTGAAGTGGCCTCTAAATACGCTGGGTTTGCGTACGACACAGAAAATGTTAGCAATGCAGGTATCATTGATAATTTTCGTCAACCAGATTCCGGTTACTTTAAGCTTGATGAAGCTGAAAGTGTATTTGAATTTATAGAATATCCTTATGAGTAATGTGTACAGCTTACATATTGGCCGTTTGATAAAGCTTAGTCTTCCTACCTTTTTACGGAAGCCTAAAACATTGGCGTTTTTGAATGCGCTGTTTAAACCAATGCTGAGCCAATACAATGCTTTTGTTGCCTATAAGGATGACGCAATTTATAGAGTGTCTCACAATGGTTCAGTAACGTTATTACAAAAGGTATTGAACGATGCTTTTGATGATAGCCAAAGACGCATCTATATAAACAATGTACAACGTAGGGATACATTGAGATTGTATTCAAGAGAGTTTGAAAGGGATATTGGCACGTTTACAGATGCTAAGTTTGGATTTAGGAGTGCCTTGGAATTTGATAACACACAGGCAGATTTTACAGTTCATATCCCTATAGAATACCAACCGGATACAGAATTGGAATTGAATAAATATTTAATCAAAGTAGGCGCAATAATTAATTATTATAAAATCTACGGAAAAAATTATAACATAGTATGGATAGATTAATCTGGAGTGGTGAGGGATATCCACACAATAGACAATGGCTTGAGTTTTTTGAAAACCAATCCATTGAACAAATCAATGGCTTAGTAAAAGCCATAGGAAACAACGCCATCGTTTCAGGTATGACAGGCGAACTTAATGCTATATCAGATGGATTTTTGATTTACGGTAACGAATTGTTACCATTTGTATCTGGTGGTAATGGACCGTTGATTGTAATCGTTGAAGAAATTACACAAGCTGGATACGACATTAATGGTACCGGTGATTTCAGTACTATACTCCCTATTTGGAAAAAACGCTATTGCAAACTAGGTAACATAGGTGATGCCAATGTTGTTGAAAGTTTTGAATTTTCAATACTGGAACGTGTTGATACGCTTAAATTTTTAACCCTAAACCGGTTTAAGGTATTAAAACGTGGTAAAGTAAGAGTTACATACGAAGACGGTGAAGCGACAGATATTGTTGTGTTTGGTGATTTTACAGAAGGGTCACTAAATGGTACTTATGGAGATTCCTCAGGTACAACATTTATCGGAGTTTCATTTGAGGACCTGGACACCGATAATTATGAAGTGCTGTTTACCGGTATTTATGGGTTCTCCATCTATTTTCCAAACCCAACATTTAGAGTTACTCAAAAAAATATTGGTGAGTTAAAATTTAATGTTAGAACCGATGCTGCATCTGCTACAGGTTTAAATGATTTTGAAATAACACTTTTAGGAATATGAAATACGGAATAAAACACGATAACGGCACTATAAAGGCAATTTCACAATTTAGCAATGATTTCGTTTTGGCTGGATTTATTGAGATTACAAAAGCAAAATACGATAAGTTTATTCTTGATACTGCAGCTAATCCTTTTGCAACTTATGATAGTGTTAAGAATGAAATTACGCTAGATGAAATTGCTTTAGCCAATGAAGAGTCTAGGCTTGAAAAATACGAAATTAGAAACCGCTTAGAGAAACTGTCTATTGAGCTTGATCTGATGCAAAGGCTAGCTGAAGACACTACGGACAAACAGGCAGAGTTTGATGCTTTAAAATTACAGTACGAGGCTTTATAAAAACCTCGACTTTGCTGCCGTAAGTTCTCAAGCACACGGCAAACAATTAAGGTGCCAAAACACCAAGCCGAGGAGTAATATCCTTGCTTAATGGTGTTTTGGCACCTTTTTTATGCTTGAGAACTACAAATTTATAACAATGAACAAATACCACAAGACATTAAAGAAGATTTTAACCAAAGGTAAACTACAAGAAAACAAAAAAGGAAATATAAAGTATCTGCTTAATGAGGCACTGCACTTAAAGCCAATTGACCTACTGGAGATATTGGAAGGCCATGCCGTTGCCAGGAACAAACTTAGGAATGAGCTAGACCTGTTTATGCAAGGTGAACGCAATACCGAAGCTTATCGTGAGATTGGTGTTACCTGGTGGGATTATTGCGGACCTATTTTAGTGAACAGTTACCCAACTTATTTTGAGCAATTGCCGGGATTAATTAAGCGCATTAATAAGGAAAAGCGATCATCCAAGAATTACGTTTTGTTTTTGGGGGCCAATACCATTGATACAAACCAACAGCCGTGTTTAAGTTTGATACAGTTTCAGATTGATCGTGGAAAGTTGATATTGAGCGCCTATCAACGTAGCTCTGATGCTTCTCTTGGCTTGCCTTCAGATATCTACCATTTATACCTCATATCGCGCCAAATTGATATTCCTTTAAAGTCTATAACGCTCTTTTTGGGAAATGTACATATATATGAGAATAATCTAAAGCCAACAAAGCGCTTGTTGAAGGGTAAGGATTCTAAATTTAGTTTGAATGTTTAATTAAAATCTATATAAATAATGAATAAAAAATTTAATGCGGCACCATTGCCATTTCAAGGTCAAAAACGACGTTTTGCCAAAAAATTCAATGAAGCTTTAGATACTTTTCCGAAACAAGCCACTTATGTTGATTTGTTTGGAGGCTCTGGTTTATTGGCTCAGATTGTAAAACAGAAATATCCAACGGCAAATGTAGTTTGGAATGATTATGACAACTATTATAAGCGTATCAAAGCTATACCTCAAACAAACATACTGTTGGCTAAGCTAAGGGTTTTAACCGATGGTATTGAACGTAAAAAAAAGGTGCCGACACTTATTAAGGATAAATTGCTGGAGGTGGTGAAATGCCACCAAAATGAGTTTGGATATGTGGATTACATTACGCTTTCTGGTTCTTTACTCTTTAGCGCTAAGTATGTGTTGGACTTTGATGGTTTAATAAAGGAAACCTTTTATAATCGTGTAAAGAAATCCGATTACAATGCTGATGGTTATTTAGTTAATGTAGAGCGTGTGAGCAATGATTACAAAGTGTTATTTGATCAATATAAGTCTGACAGCACAATATTTTTGATTGACCCTCCCTATCTATCCACAGATACCACCACTTATAATAGTGATAGCTATTGGAAGCTTAGAGACTATTTAGACGTGCTGAGTGTATTGGATGATAGTCGATACTTCTACTTTACCAGTAATAAAAGTCAGGTTGTCGAGCTATGTCAATGGATTGAGACCAGGACATCATTTGGTAATCCTTTTGAAGGATCAACTATATCGACAACAGCCACTCAAATTAATAGGAATTCAAAGTATATAGATATGATGCTTTATAAGTAGTTTAAACCCTGTTTAAATACTAATTAAGCAGGGTTTAAAAATCAAATACTATCTTATGTAGCATTATACTAAAAAAATGTACTTTTGGTTTCGCCGATTATATTCCAATGCTTGTGTATCTGGGATTTTAGCGGTTTCAATTGCTAAAAAACATATAGAAGAAGGGCTTTACAAACACGTATTTATAGTAAGTGGAGATTTGGTAACAAAATTTGTCCTTTCAGGTTTTAATTCCTTTCAAGCAATGAGTAATTTGCCATGTAAACCATATGCTATTGACAGAACAGGAATTAATTTAGGGGAAGCCGTTGCTAGCGCTTTGGTAACATCTTCAAAAGAAAATTTAGCCAAAGAAGCCGTAGAGGTTCTTGGTGAGGCCTCAAGTAACGATGCTAACCATATATCTGGACCATCACGTACAGGTGAAGGTCTTTTTAGAAGTGTGAAAAATGCACTTCAAGAAGCAAAAGTTAAGGCAGAAAACATCGACTATATTTCAGCACATGGTACTGCCACAGTTTTTAATGATGAAATGGAAGCCGTTGCCTTCAATCGTTTAGATTTACAACATACACCTCTTAATAGTTTTAAAGGATATTTTGGCCATACATTAGGCGCTTCCGCTTTGTTAGAAACCATAATTGGCATGCATTCGTTGCAACAAAACACACTTTTTGCTTCTAAAGGATTTTCAACTCTAGGTGTATCAAAGCCTTTAAATATCATAAAAAAAACGATTTCAACACCAATGTACGTTTTCCTAAAAACAGCTTCAGGATTTGGAGGTTGCAATACAGCACTCGTATTAAAAAAAGTTTACAACAACTAAATTACTGTTATGCAAAAAAAAGAAATGAGAGCTGTTGAAGCTTTAGAAGAAGCTCAGAAAATAGCATTTGCCCCTTTTGTTTTTCAAGCCACGGTAGCTTTAAAAAAACTTGGTGTTTTAGATTTTATTTTTGAAAATAGATCACAACACACAGTTACTATTAGCGATATATCCAGCGCTCTATCCATAAGTTCTTATGGCATTAGTGTCTTGTTGGAGATTGCGGAAAGCTCTAATATTGTTACAAAAAACTCAGCTAATAACTACGAACTCACCAAAACAGGCTATTTTCTAAACTATAACAAAACAGTTAATGTGAATCTCAATTTCACTAATGATGTATGTTACGAAGGTTTGTTTCACCTTAACAGTGCTATTAAAACTCAAAAGCCAGAAGGGTTAAAAGTATTTGGACAATGGGAAACTATTTATGAAGGTTTATCACAATTACCACCTCGAGTACAACAATCTTGGTTTGAATTTGACCACCATTATTCAGATGAAATCTTTGAAGAAGCCATAAAACGTGTCTTTAAAAACAAACCAAAAGCCATTTTTGATATAGGCGGTAATACCGGCAAATTTGCTCTACAATGCTTAAGGTATAATGAAAATGTCTATATTAAAATTATAGATTTACCCGGTCAACTTAAAAAAGGATTGAAAAACATTGAAAATAATGGACTTGGTGATAGAGTTTCGGGTCAGGAAATTAATTGGTTAAAACCTCATTCTAAAATTCCTGAAGGAGCTGATGTTATTTGGATGAGTCAATTTTTAGATTGCTTCTCAGAGGATGAGATTCTAACTATTTTAAAAACGTGTGTTTTATCGATGAAAGAGTCAACAGAGCTTATCATCATTGAAACATTCACAGACCGACAGCAGTTTGACAATGCTCGTTTTTCCTTAGAAGCAACCTCGTTATACTTTACAGCATTAGCCAATGGTAATAGTAAAATGTATACTTCGAGTGTATTTAAAAAGCTTATTGAAACATCAGGATTACACCTTAGTGAAGATGTAATGCTAGGAGATTATCACACCATGATGGTTTGTACAAAAAAATGAACTAATTTGAATTCAGAATTTAAAATACAATCCTATTGCCATATAAAAAGTGGAGAATTTTTTTACAATGATAAATTATTGTTTAAAAGTGATGCTGAAAGCTTTTCTGGTATTATGAAAGCCGCATACACTAATTTTGAAATAGAATATCCAAAATTTTTTAAAATGGATAAGCTTAGCAAATTAGCTTTTTTAGGTGCCGAAATTCTCTTAACAAAGGTCAATCCATCTCAGCCAAAAATAAGTGATACTGCGGTAATTCTTTCCAATACAGCTTCTAGCTTGTCTACGGATAGAGTGTTTCAAGAATCAATATCAGATTCAGAAAACTATTACCCAAGCCCATCTGTTTTTGTTTATACACTTCCCAATATTTGTATTGGTGAAATATGTATTAAACATCAATTACATTCTGAAAATAGTTTTTATATCTTTGACCACTTTAACCCAAATCAGTTATGGGTACATTCCCAAAACTTACTAAAAACCAATAAAGCAAAACGAGTATTGTGTGGATGGGTAGATGTAGATGGAGATAATTATGAAGCTTTTCTCTATTTGGTTTCAGAACATGGCACATTAACTCATTCAACTAAAACAATTAAAAGATTATATTCACCCCAATGAATACACTAAGACAAGAATTAAAAGAAAAAATTATAGAACAATTAAACCTTGAGGATTATTCCGTAAGTGACATTGAAGATAATGATGCTCTTTTTGGTGATGGATTGGGATTAGATTCCATAGATGCTTTAGAACTTATTGTTATGTTAGATAAAGATTATGGAATTCAACTCACAGACCCAAAAGAAGGAAAAGAAGTCTTTAAGTCAATTGAAGTTTTAGCAGATTATATTGCCAAACACAGAACTAAATAAAATTAAAACACCTCGTGTTGCAATTACCGGAATGGGAATAATTTCGGCAATTGGTAATTCTGTTGAAAGCAACAAAAAAGCGTTGTTTGCTTCTGAAAATGGTATAGGAAATATTACTCTAATAAATACCATTCATTTAGACGCTATAAAAGTTGGAGAGGTTAAATTATCTAATGAAGCTTTAATATCTGCATTGCAACTTTCTGAGAATAACAATTTTTCAAGGACAGCACTGTTAGGTTTGTTTGCAGCAAAAGCAGCGGTTAAAAATTCGGGAATAAAAGATATTTCAGCTTACAAAACAGGATTAATATCTGCTACGACTGTTGGTGGAATGGATAAAACCGAATTGTACCTAAAACAGTTTGAATCTAATCCCAAAATTCAAAAATACATTGCAAGTCATCATGCTGGTGACAGCACTCAGAAAATTGCGGATGCTTTAGGAATAATAGATTTTGTAACAACCATAAGCACCGCATGTTCCTCTGCCACCAATGCTATAATGCTTGGAGCAAGATTTATCAAAAGTGGTAAATTAGATCGTGTAATTGTTGGCGGCACCGATGCCCTGTCTAAGTTTACAATCAATGGTTTTAAAACCTTAATGATTCAATCAGAAGAGTTATGTAAACCTTTTGATGCAAATAGAAATGGACTTAATTTAGGTGAAGCTGCAGCTTATTTAGTTTTAGAATCTGAACAAATTGCAATAAAAGAAAATAAACCCATTTTAGCTTATGTTTCAGGTTATGCCAATGCCAATGATGCTTTTCATCAGACCGCATCATCCCACAATGGAGAAGGTGCCTTTTTAGCCATGGATAAAGCATTACAAAACGCTAGCTTACTACCAAGAGACATTAACTACATTAATGCCCACGGCACAGCAACACCTAACAATGATCTTTCTGAAAGTGTTGCCATTAAACGTATTTTTGAAGATAAAGTCCCAGATTTTAGTTCTACCAAAGCTTTTACAGGCCATACGCTTGCTGCTGCCGGAGCTGTTGAAGCAGTCTTTTCGGTATTAGCCTTGCAAGAACAGGTTGTTTTTCCTAATATAAATTTTGAAACAGAAATTCCTGAAACTGGATTAAAACCAGTAACTGAATTAAAACGAAATCAAATTCAAAATGTGTTATCCAATTCATTTGGATTTGGAGGCAATTGTTCAACTTTAATTCTCTCTAAAGCATGAAAAATTGCTACATACATAGTGCAGTATCTATTTCTACACAAAACACGTTTGAGACTAAAGGTTTTCTGACTGAAATCGTTGAACATAGCACAAAAAAGATTGAAGCAATTCACCCAAATTACAAAAACTTTATTTCTCCTTCTTCCTTACGCCGTATGGCTACAGGTGTTAAAATGGGAGTTGCAGCTTCAAGCAAAGCTTTGGAAATTGCCAATTTACCACAACCTGAAGCAATAATTACAGGAACTGGAATGGGTTGTATAGAAGACACTGAGAAATTTCTTAATTCTATTATTGCAAATAAAGAGAAATTTTTAACCCCAACATCTTTCATACAATCTACGCATAATACAGTTGCTGCTCAAATCGCTTTAGGATTAAAGTGCAAAGTTTACAACAACACCTATGTTCATGGAGGTTTATCTTTTGAATCTGCATTGTTAGACGCTCACATGCATATAATTCAAGATGAAGCAAAAAACGTTTTAGTAGGAGGAGTAGACGAATTGGGAAATGAATTTATTGACCATGTAATGATGATGGAAAACAATACCGAAAATGGCTTAAAAGTCCCATTTGGAGAAGGAGCATCTTTTTTTGTGTTATCTTCAGATAAGTTTGAAAATTGTATTAAAATTAAGGCAATAGAAACCATAAGTTCTGCATCTAAAGAGGGATTAATTTTAAGATTGAAATTATTTTTAAGTCAAAATAATATCGGTCCTAAAACTATAGACGCTTTTGTAACAGGTCAGAATGGCGATGGCTTTGACACTTATTACGATAAAGCCTCTACCCTATTCCCAGAAACTTTAAATTTACACTATAAACATTTGAGCGGTGAATTTTATACAGCTTCGTCATTTGGTTTATTTATAGCCACTCAGGTTTTAAAACATCAAACTGTACCAAAATCCCTTATAAACCAAGGTGAGTTTACTAAACCCATAAAAACAGTTTTGCTTTACAATCAATTTAAAGGTAGAGATCATAGTTTTATTTTACTTGAAAGACAATGAAATTTAAAGCAGTAACCATATTGACTTTGGTGATTTTGGCATTGCTAACGTTATTCAGCTTTTATTATGAAATTGAAAGGTATTGGTATATTATATTAATTCTGGCTTGGCTCATATTAATTTCAGTAGGTTCATTTTTAATAGGTTTGAATTTTCACTTGAAAGCTTTCAGTTTTAAACCTAAAAGTACTTTAAAAAAAGTTGCAATTACATTTGATGATGGTCCGCATCCAAAACACACATTAAAAGTATTGGAGGTTTTAAAAAAGCATGGAGCTAAAGCCACGTTCTTTTGCATAGGTGAAAAAATTGAAAAGTATCCTCATATCTTAAAATCTATAAGCATAGAAGGTCATTCAATTGGCAACCACTCATATTCTCACAGTAATTTTATAGATTTCAACCTAACAACAAAATGGATATCCGAAATTGAAAAAACAGACGAATTAATTCAAGCTACAATTGGGAAGACACCAAAACTTTTTAGACCACCCTATGGTGTTACAACACCTCATTTGGCAAAAGCCCTAAAATTAACAGGACACTTAGTTGTAGGTTGGAACAGACGTACCCTTGACACGATTATAAAAAACAGGAATACGATATTAAACAGACTTAAAATAAAGCTTAAACCTGGAGATATTATCTTGCTCCACGACACACAAGAACAAAGTTTGCATATTTTGGAACATTTATTGCTCTATCTGAAACAGCAAAATTTTGAAGCTGTAACTATTGAAGAATTATATAATGAACACTAGCATTTTCTATCTCACCATAATTACATTTCTAACATTTTCTTTAGGACAGGCTCAGATTAAGCTTAACGACAACGAGTTGAATCGGCTTAAAACAGCTGTACTTGAAAATGCTAATAAAACGGAAACCATTTTAAGTGATTTTACACAAAAAAAACATTTAAGCATAATGGAACATGCAATTGTATCTGAAGGAAAATTAGCCTTTCAAGCTCCAAATTTTGTTAAATGGGAATACACTCAGCCTTATAAAAACATAGCTATTTTTAAAGACGATAAACTCTATGTGAATGATAACGGCAAAAAGAACATACTCAACTTAAGTTCCAATAAATTGTTCCGGAGTTTAAACAGTTTAATTGTTAATAGCATAAAAGGAGATATGTTTGATGACACTCAATTTGAAATCAGCTATTTTAAAAATGATGATGGTTTTTTGGTTAAATTTATCCCAAAAGACAAACGACTGAAAAGATTTGTTGCTCAGTTTCAGCTTCAGTTTTCAAAAGCTACAACTCATGTAGAAAGTGTTAAATTGATTGAGCCAAATGAAGACTACACCTTAATTATTTTTAATAATAGACAAATAAACGCGACAATTCCCAAAAACACGTTTAATCATTAAAAACTATGCTATTAGCAGATCTTTATACCATTTCAGACTTTAAAGAAACGGATGAAAAAACATTATCATTAACTGTAAAAATTAATCCTGACCATTTAATATTTAAGGGACATTTTCCAAAAAATCCAATAACACCAGGTGTGGCCATGCTTCAAATATTAAAAAATTGTTTAGAGCAACATTTTGAAATTAAGCTTTTTATACAATCTACCTCAAATGTAAAATTCTTGTCTCCTGTATTACCTGAAAATCAACAAGAACTTAATTATTTGATTCAATTTCAAGTTGAAAATCAATTTTTAAAAGTAAAAAACAGCACATCTTTTAAAGACGGTACAAGTGTTTTAAAATGTAATGCTACATTTGCAATACAGTCTTAACTTTGGTTGCCAATAACTCTGTTTAATGAAACCCAGTACTACAACATCCCAATTAAAACAGTATAAGTGCTGTGTTGTAGTACCTACCTATAACAATCACAAAACCTTAAGACGCGTTTTAGACGGTGTTTTAAAATACACCGATGATATTATTGTGGTTAATGATGGTTCAACTGATGACACTGCTAAAATCCTAGACAGTTATCCTCAAATTGAACATCTCAAAAAACCATTCAATACAGGAAAAGGTACTGCTTTAAAAATGGGATTTAAACATGCAGTAAAAAAGGGGTTTGATTACGCGATAACTCTTGATAGTGATGGACAGCATTTCCCAAAAGACATCCCCATTTTTATTGAAGCGCTAAGTCAATCTAAAAATAAAAATATCTTAATTATTGGAGACCGAAATATGAACGTAGCAGATGTTTTTGCCCAAAGTGCTAAAGGCAATCGTGTTTCAACATTTTGGATGTATGCTGCAACAGGATTGCGATTAAACGATTCACAATCGGGTTTTAGATTGTATCCCATTAAGTCTATGGACTTCATAAAGTTTATGAATTCTACCAAAAAATTTGAATTTGAAATTGAAGCTATAGTAAAATCTTTCTGGGCTGGCATTGAAGTGTTTCATGTGCCTATAAATATACTTTACGATCCTGAAGAACGAGTTTCACATTTTAGACCCTTTATGGATATTGCCCGTATGGTAGTACTATACACTTGGTTTTTATTGGTTAGACTATTCTATATTACACCTCGAAATTTCTTTAGACGCTTAAAAAAAAAAGGCTTTAAACGTTTTTTAGTAGAAGACGTAATAAGGCATCAAGATTCCCCTAAAAAAAAGGCATTATCCATTGCACTAGGTGTATTTTTGGGCCTCTCACCACTCTGGGGCTTTCACACAGTCATAGTTATATTTTTAGCTATTCTGTTTCGACTGAATAAAGTTATAGCCTTTGCGTTTTCAAACATAAGTTTACCTCCATTCATTCCTTTTGTTTTACTCTTGAGTTTACAGGTTGGCAATTTGGTTTTGGGTCAAAAAACGAACTACTCAAAAGGTGACATTATGGAGAATTTTGATATCATTCAAAACCTTCAAACCTATCTTGTTGGTAGCATTACCTTATCAACTATGTCTGCAGTAATTTTTGGCTTATTTGGTTTTCTTATCTTTTCTGTTTTAGACCGAAAAAAAATGTATGCGCATGGATAGATTTTTTTTCAAAATATACAATACTATTGAACAATACAGATTAGCATATTTAATAGTAATGTTGAGTGTGTTTGCAACGTTATTTTGGACAGCCACCACACTTAATTTTGATGAGGACATCTCACAATTAATTCCCTCAAATAATAAAAACAAAAAATCACAAGAAGTTTTAAACACGGTAAAATTTACAGATAAAATCATTGTAAATATTTCAAGGGGAAAAGGTGGAGAATTGTCTGACGTGATTAATTATGCGTCAGATTTTAACGATAGTATTTCTACCCATTACAATAATTATATAAAATCAATACAAGGTAAGGTTGAAGACGAGACGGCTTTAGAAACAATTGATTTTGTTTACAATAATCTTCCTCTTTTTTTAAATGAGAAAGATTATAGTGCCATTCAGCAGAAAATTAATCCAGATTCCTTAAAGGCTATTACTAAAGCTAACTACAAAACCATTATTTCACCATCGGGAATAATTGCTAAATCTACTTTATTAAAAGATCCACTTGGATTATCTTTTTTAGGCTTAAAACAACTGAATCAATTAGGACTAGCAGATGATTTTAAGTTAAAAGATGGATTTTTGGTAAGCAAAAATGAGCAACATATTTTACTGTTTTTAACACCAGAATTTGGTACCAACGAGACAACTAAAAATCTTGAATTTTCAAATGCTTTATATAAATTACAAAGGCAATTAAATTCAAAATTTAAAAACAAAGCTTCTGTTGGGTATTATGGAGGTCCGTTAATAGCTGTAGCCAATGCACAACAAATTAAAATTGACATTCAGACAACATTGAGTATTGCTCTAAGTGTCCTAATGATAATTTTCATTGTCTTTTATCGCAAGTTAACTATCCCAATTATTTTGTTTGTGCCCACTCTTTTTGGCGGGATTTTCGCTATTTCCATATTATCACTTTTACGTACAGAAATATCTGCAATTTCTTTAGGTATTGGTGCTGTTTTACTTGGTGTTACTTTAGATTATTCCTTACACATACTTACTCAAATTAGAAACAAGGAAACTGTTGAAAACGTTTATAAAAAAGTGACCAAGCCCATTTTAATGAGTAGTATTACTACAGCATTGGCTTTTTTGTGTTTATTATTTATCAACTCACAAGCACTAAAAGATTTAGGGATTTTTGCAGCTTGCAGTGTTATTGGAGCATCAGTTTTTGCCTTAATTTTTATTCCTCAAGTTTACAAAAGCAAGAGCTCAATGCCTATAGCAAAATCGAGCTTTATAGACAGACTCTCTAGCTATAATTTTTATGAAAACAAATTGTTAGTTAGCGGCATTATTATCGTTGTTTTCATAAGCATATTCACTTTCGGAAAAGTAAAATTCAATAAGAATTTATCAGAATTAAACTACGTTTCTAAACCACTTAAAAATGCAGAAAAAGAACTTGACGCATTAACTAACATAAGTTCAAAATCATTATACATTATTACTTTTGATGAGTATCTTGAAAATGCTCTTCAATCTAATGATTCAATTTTCACAACCTTAAAACAACTAAAAAAGGAACAAGCCATACTGGGCTTTAACTCTATTGGAGCTTTGGTTAAATCTGAAAAGTTACAGAATGAACAAATAGAACAATGGAAACTATTTTGGACGGTTAACAAAATAGAAAAACTAAAAAATCAACTGATAGAAAATGGTTCTCAACTAGGTTTTAAACCCACAACATTTCAGCAATTTTACGAGGTTTTAGAGTCAGATTTTAAACCTAAACCCGTAAAAGCCTTTAAACAAATACCTGCTTTAAAAATTGAAGATTTTATAACAATGGATACTAATCTTTCTACAGTAACATCTGTTGTGAAAATTAACAATAATGAAATTGATGCCATTAAAAACACCTTTAAAGATTTCAAAAACACATTCGTTATAGATAGGCAAGGTATAAACGAAACAATGTTGGGTGACTTAAAATCTGAATTCAATATTCTTATACTTTATAGCCTTATGGTAATTTTCATACTCTTATTAGTGTTTTATAAAAGTTTAAAATTAACTTTAGTCACAATGATTCCAATACTATTAACTTGGTTTGTAACATTGGGAATAATGGGTTTATTTCAACTTGAATTTAACATCTTTAATATTATAATTTCAACTTTTATTTTTGGACTTGGAATAGACTATAGCATATTTATTACCAATGGATTGCTTCATCAAACCAAGACTAAAACAGATTTATTAACCCATAAAATGTCGGTAATTCTGTCTGTAATTACAACAGTTTTAGGTGTTGGAGTACTTATTTTCGCAAAACATCCTGCGTTACACTCACTTGCGGTAATATCTATAATTGGTATTGGTTCCGCTATGTTAATTGCCTTTACAATTCAACCATTATTATTTAACTTTCTTATTTTAAGAACTGAAAAGCCATAAAAATGGGAAAAATAAAAACCATTCCGATTCCACGAGTAAAATCGATCTCTAAAGGAGATTTTATAGAAAACTATTACAAAAAACAACGTCCTGTTTTAATTGAGGACTTAGCTAAAGACTGGCCTGCGTATAAAAAATGGAATCTAGATTATATTCAAAGTTTAGCTGGAGATCAAGTGGTTCCTCTTTACAATAATGAGCCTACTAAAGGCAGACAGAATTCTGTGGTGCCAGCAAAAAAAATGAAGTTGTATGATTACATTGAAATCTTAAAAAACAAGCCTACCGATTTACGCATGTTTTTTTATAATGTGCTTCAGAAAATGCCAGAGTTGACAAAAGATTTTAGCTATCCGGATATTGGATTAAAATTCTTTAAAAAACTACCTGTGATGTTTTTTGGTGGTAAAGGGTCAAAGGTTTTAGCGCATTATGACATGGATTTGGCAGACTTGGTTCATTTTCATTTTCATGGCACTAAAAACGTGACTTTGTTTGCTCCAGACCAAGCAAAATTCTTGTATAAAGTTCCTTTTACAGTCCATAATCTTGAAGTTATTGACATGGACAATCCTGACTTTGAAAAATACCCAGCATTACAGTTAGCCAAAGGTATGCATGTTGAAATGAAACATGGGGACGCACTCTATATGCCAAGTGGATTTTGGCATTATATTACTTACGAAAATGGTGGATTTTCAATTACTTTAAGAGCATTTCCTAGACGAGCTAAACAATTTACCGAGTTTGTTACCAACATCGTCTTTATGAGAACTTTTGAAAACCTTATGCGACGCATTATTGGTCAAAATTGGGTAGACAACAAAGAAGCCAGAATGTTAAAGCGCGTGAATGAAAAATATGCGAAAAATGAATTATAATTATTCATTAAATAAACATATTTTTTTAATCATTGGGCTTATTGTATGCTCTTGTGGTATAAAAAAATCGGTTAACAATCGCCCTGATTTATCTGTTTACAATTCTACAATTCCGGAAAAAACAATTATAAATGACTCCACCTTTATAGCAGGAAACAGTTTTCTTATCAAAAACAAACAAGGGTTATGGGAACTATACATTGAAGGAGATCCCTTAGAAAGAGGATTGTTAACAGGTAGTTTAACGCAACATTTGATGTACAAACAAGAAAATGTTTTTTTTGAAAAAATCAATGAATTGGTGCCTTCTAAAGGCAAACAAAAGTTTCTGCGTAAATTTCTGTCTTGGTATAACCGTAATATGTACAAGCATATTCCAGAAGAATTTAAAACTGAAATTTATGGAGTATCCCGTTTTGCATCTAATAACTTTAACAGCATAGCGCTCCCCTATTTGAGGTCACTCTATTTACATGGCGCACATGATATTGGGCATGCATTGCAAGATTTGGCTTTGGTAGGCTGCACCTCTTTTGCAGCTTGGGACGATAAAACCGAAGATGGTAAATTGTTGATTGGCAGAAATTTTGATTTTTATGCTGGTGATGCTTTTGCCGAAGATAAAATTGTGGCATTTATCAACCCAGATTCTGGAAATAAATTTATGTCCGTTACTTGGGGAGGTTTTATTGGAGTTGTTTCAGGTATGAATGAAAAGGGACTCACTGTAACTATTAATGCAGGAAAATCTAAAATTCCATTGGCAGCTAAAACACCCATTTCTATTTTAACTCGCGAAATTTTACAATATGCCTCTAATATTGATGAGGCCATTAAAATAGCCAAAACAAGAGAGGTTTTTGTTTCTGAATCAATTATGGTTGGAAGCGCATCAGATGGCAAAGCCATACTCATTGAAGTTTCCCCAAATAATTTTGATGTTTACGATGTAGAAAATACCAATCAATTGATTTGTTCAAATCACTTTCAAAGCAAAGCTTACAAGGATAATAACAGAAATAAAAAAGCCATTGAGGAGAGTCATACACAGTATAGATTTGATAGGATGCAAGAGCTCTTAGATGAAGAAAAAAGAGTAAATCCAACTGAGGCTGTTTCTATTTTAAGAAACAAAAAAGGACTCAATGATAAACCTATAGGCTTTGGAAACGAAAAAGCCTTAAACCAATTGTTGGCGCACCATGGTATAGTTTTTCAACCTGAAGATTTAAAGGTTTGGGTATCGTCCAATCCTTATCAATTAGGTGAATTTGTAGCTTATGATTTGAATTCCGTTTTTAAAAACCGAAATGAAAATCCTTCCAAAGTTTCAGTTTCTGCTTCAAGATTTAATATTCCTGAAGACCCATTTGTAAAGACTGAAGCCTATGCCAATTATGAAACCTATCGCATTTTAGAACGACAATTAGAATTTGCCATTAAAGATAAAACCAAAATTGATGCAACACAACTTAAAAAGCTTGTTGAGTTAAATCCAAATTATTGGAAAGCTTACAAAATTGTGGGTGATTATTATTATCAAAACAAAAGATTTACCAAAGCTTTAGAAGCTTATAGCGTAGCTTTAAAAAAAGAAATTACCACTGTTCCAGACCAAGAATATATTTTAAAATATATTAAGAAGTCTAAACGAAAAGCCAATAGATGATTCCAGAAATAGAACTAAAACCTGCAGTTGAAATTAAAAAATTTCAAGAAAAAAGACTTCAAGAAATGTTGACATATATTTCTGAGCATTCGGTTTTTTACAAAAAATTATTTCAGAAACATAATATTGAAATTTCTGAAATCAATACTATTGAAGATTTAAAGAAAATTCCATGTACAACTAAAGATGACCTTCAACGCTATAATGATGATTTTCTCTGTGTTGAAAAATCTCAAATTGTAGATTATGTAACCACCTCTGGCACTTTAGGAGAACCAGTTACATTTGCTCTTACAGACAAAGATTTAGACAGGCTAGCATACAACGAAGCTATTTCTTTTAATTGCGCCGGAATAGAAAAAGGTGATATTTTACAATTAATGACTACCATGGACAGACGTTTTATGGCTGGACTAGCCTATTTTTTGGGTGCAAGAAAATTAGGAGCTGGTATTGTGCGTGTTGGAGCTGGCATTCCTGAATTACAATGGGATTCTATTTTAAAGTTTAAACCATCCTATTTAATTGTTGTGCCTTCATTTTTGCTAAAATTAGTTGAGTATGCCAACGAAAATGATATTGCCTTAAAATCCTCTAGTATTAAAGGTGCAATATGTATTGGTGAGCCAGTTAGAAATGAAGATTTTTCGTTAAATACTTTAGGTGAAAAAATAACAGATCTATGGAGTATAAACCTATTATCCACATACGCTTCAACTGAAATGGGTACCGCTTTTACAGAGTGCAAACATCAAATCGGTGGCCACCACCACCCTGAATTAATTATTGTAGAAATCTTAGATGAAGATGGAAATGCTGTTAAAAATGGTAAAGTTGGGGAATTAACCATTACTACATTGGGTGTTGAGGGTATGCCTCTTTTGCGTTTTAAAACTGGAGATATGCTTAGAGCGCATAATGAACCATGCAAATGCGGACGCCAAACAATACGTTTAGGCCCAATTACCGGTAGAAAAAAACAAATGATAAAGTATAAAGGCACAACACTATATCCGCCTGCCATGGAAAATGTACTGAATCATTTTAACCAAATTGAAACATTTATTATTGAGTTGTCTCACAACGCCATAGGCACGGATGAAATTTTAATTAAAGTAGCTTCTCCTTTACCAACTACCACACTGCTTCAAAATATTAAGGACCATTTTAGGGCCAAATTACGTGTAACACCAAATATTGAGTTTCATGATAAAACTGATATTCAGCGATTACAATTTCCTAAATTAAGTAGAAAACCCATCTTGGTTATTGATAAAAGAAAACCGTAAATCATTCTAAAAACCTGTAGTAACCGCACTTTAAATAAGCTCCCTCAGTAAAACTTATGGGATGGTCAATATCGTGCTGGGTTTTGAGAAGAGTTTCAAAAAGTCGAGGTTGTTCGTTTAAAACTCTTTGGTTGAGATCAAAAAACGATTGAGCTAATACGCGTGATGAACAAGATGCTAAAACCAAAAGCCCTTTTTTAGACGTTAACTTCGCTCCTAATTCTGCGAGTTGCGCATACTTCTTTTTTGCTAATTCAATCTCAGACTGCTGCTTAGCAAAAGCTGGTGGGTCAATCACAACAACATCGTAAGTTTTTCCTTTTTCAACAAGTCCTTTCATTTCCTTAAAAGCATCGCCTGCCATTGTTTTGTGTACACCAGAATAATTGTTCAGCTTACCATTTTTTTGTGCAATTTCTAGCGCTTGTTTGCTGATATCCAAACTTGTTACTTCTTCTGCTCCATTTGCTAAAGCATGAACTGAAAATCCACCAGCATAAGAGAATACATCTAATACCGTTTTATTTTCACTTAGATTACCTACTCGCTTTCTGTTTTCTCTATGGTCTAAAAAATAACCTGTTTTATGGCCTTTAATGACATTGGCTGAGAAATTTATACCGTGTTCTACAAATTCTACCACGTCCTCTGGTAAAGTTCCGTAAACTATATCTCCATCTTGCAAGCTATGATGTTGACTGTTTTGCAATGCTCTACTCAAACGAATAACAATAGTTTGAGTTTTTGAAATTTGTTGTAAACTTTTTAGAATAGCGTCTAAATATGGTAACCAAATTTCGGAATACAACTTAACAACCAAGACTTTAGCATAAACATCTGCAATTAATCCTGGAAAACCATCATTTTCACCAAAAAGCAGACGATAACTGTTGGTATCTGTTTTGAGTAATTTCTCCCGTTTTGAAAATGCATTTTCAATTTTTTGGTGAAAGAAATCTGAGTTTACCTCAACCTTATAATTTTCAGAATGGATGATTTTAATTCTAATTGGAGATTGTGCATCGTACAAACCCAAACCAATAACTTTATTTTTATTCTTACTAAAAATAATTGCCAAATCACCGGTTTCAGCATCATCATTAATTTTTATAATACTGTTAGAAAACACCCAAGGATGTCCTTTTACCACAAACTGTTCGCCTTTGGAGTTGAGTTTAACAGCTAGGCGCTTTGGTCTATATGTGTAATCTAATTTTTTTAATATAAAAGTCATTCTACTTAAAATTGAATGGAATGCTACAAAACTACTACACTTATACGATATTATTGGATTTCAACTAGTAAATCCTAAGCAAGAAAAAAAATGTCCTATATTGGCAGATTATAGACCACTTTTTAAGTTGTCATTTACCCAAATTATTTGGATAACAACAAATTGTAATGTACCTAAATCCTGTCTCTTATACACATCTGACGCTGCCGACGACTCCTTACGTGTAGA
>OJDK01000346.1_pt1 | contig 21489 bp, 3 predicted proteins | sample 1592791 | NCBI WGS metagenome assembly OJDK01 (sample SAMN05416878, study PRJEB24817) | seawater metagenome | isolation source: Sea water | place: Canada:Atlantic | collected 2013-11
CTTCGCGGCGGTGGCCGTGCTCAGTGTGTTGAGTGCGGTATTGAGTGTGGCGGTATTGGCGTTTATCAGTCAGCGATTGCTGGCCGGTGGCGCGGACTTGCCCGTGGTGCTGTTCCAGTTTGCCTTGCTGCTGGTGGCGCTGTTGGCCACGGCCACGGCCGCCCAGGTGACCCTGCATGTGCTGGGGCACCGGATGGTGTACGGCCTGCGTCGGGACCTGGTGCGCCGTGTGCTGGCCACGGACATCGAGCAACTGGAAAAGGTGGGCGGGCCGCACCTGCTGGCGGCGCTGAGCACCGACCTGCGTAACCTGACAATCGCCTTTGTGCATTTGCCGGAGCTGGTCTACGGCGCCGCGCTTAGCGTGGCGGCCCTGGGGTGGCTGGCCTGGCTGGCGCCGGGGTTGTTCGCTGTCACGGTGGCCTGGCTGCTGGGGACGGCGGTCATGGGCATCTGGCTGGTCGGGCGTATCAATTTCCATGTGGGCAAGGTCCGTGAAGGTGATGACCATCTTTATCAGGACTATCAATCCATGATTGATGGTCGCAAGGAGTTGGCACTGAACCGGCCCCGTGCGGCGCGTTTTTTTGATGAAGAATTCGATGGCCATGCCCGCGGTTACCGTGACCATGTGACCCGCGCAGATATCTGCAACGGACTGGCCGGCAACCTGGCCAACGTCCTGGTGTTGGCCCTGATCGGGGTGCTGTTCTATCTCGCCGCAGGGCGTGGCTGGGCAGACGCCAATACCGCTTCCATTTTTGCACTGACCATCTTGCTGTTGCGCACGCCTTTGATTGGCGCGGTGGCGGCGTTGCCCACTTTGCTGGCTGCGCGGGTGTCCCTGCGCAAACTGACCGGCCTTGAGCTGGCCGACGATACGGCGGATCTGCAGGCGGGCGGCGACACGCTGGCAGGCTTCAATACGCTCAGCCTGCAAGGAGTGCGTTATCACTATCCGGATCAGGACGGCGCGCCGGGTTTTGCGGTCGGACCGCTGGATCTCACCATTCGCCGTGGCGAGCTGATTTTCGTGCAAGGCGGAAATGGCAGTGGCAAAAGCACCTTTGCCCGTTTACTCACCGGGCTTTACCGGCCTCAGCAGGGTGAGCTACGGGTGGATGGCGAGCTTGTTACCGAGGCGAACCGGGTGGCATTCCGGCAGCTGTTTTCGTCGGTGTTCACGGATTTCCATTTGTTCAGCCGCTTGCTGAAAGGCGATGGCGCGGAAGTGGCGGCGGCGGATGTGGAGGCCTGGCTGGCCACGCTGGGCATGCAGCACAAGGTGCGCCAGCAGGATGGCCGCCTCAGCGATATTCGTTTTTCCCAGGGGCAGCGCAAACGTTTGGCCCTGCTGATGGCGGTGATGGAAAACCGGGACTGCTTGTTGCTGGATGAGTGGGCGGCGGACCAGGATCCACAATTCCGGCAATTCTTTTATCTCGAGCTGTTGCCGCGCCTGCAAGCCGCCGGCAAGACCATCATTGCCATTACCCATGATGATCACTATTTCGATCGCGCTGATCGCTTGCTGAAAATGGAAAGTGGCCAGCTGGAAGAAATGGATGATCTGGCCGCTCGAGAGAGTGTTCAGGTATTACGCGAAGCGGGTGTTTAGGGCGTCTGATAATCGCGCCTTGTGCGCCCGGGCTATCGGCTCCGGCGCGCTTTTCTCTCAATTTTTTTCTCAATCCTGTCAACGGCGAGGAAGCCATGAGTATTGATAATCCCGAAACGGAATTCACTGTCGTCATGAATGATCAGGAGCAGTACAGCATCTGGCCGACCTACCGTCCTGTCCCGGCGGGCTGGCAAGCCGTCGGTGTGACCGGCAACAAGAGCGAATGCCTTGAGCATATCAATCAGACCTGGACAGACCAGCGCCCACGCCGCCTGCGGGATGCGCAAGCGTCCTGATTCTTTCTCTTGCGTCTGCATTAACGGCAAGGAGCTGATATGACCGGGTCTGCCATCGAGAACGCGCGCCCGGGGGCCGACTGGACCCCGCTTTCCTCTTCACAGCAACGTCTGTGGCTATTTACGCGGCTTTCACCGCAGAGCACGGCCTATAACCTGGGTGGCATGCTGTGGCTGGACGGCGAGCTGAATCCGCAAGCGCTTGAGCAGACCATGAATTATGTGGTGGCCCGGCAGGCGATCCTGCGTGTGGAATTTTCCGAGCGGGATGGTCAGGGTTGGCAGAGGATCGCGCCGCACGTGGACAGGGTGCTGCAGGTCGAGGATGTCAGCAACGAGGCAGACCCGGAAGCGGCAGCCTACCGGTTGGGGCGCGAGCATAATGCGAAACCGTTTGATCTGGAAACAGAGTCGCTGTTGCGTTACCGGCTGGTCAGGCTGAGCGAGCAACGGCATGTGCTGCTGATCTCGTTGCATCATATTGTCGGCGACGCCTGGTCGTTGGGCGTGTTCATGCAGGAGTTTCTGTTTGCCTATAGTGCCTTGCGTGATGGGCTGACACCGAACTTGCCGCCGCTGAAAAATACCTATCTGGATCTGGTCGAAACAGAAGCTGAATGGCTCGCCAGTGACGATGCCCGGGCGCAGCGGGATTACTGGATCGACACACTGCAACATGAAGGCGACCCCCTGGCCTTGCCCCGCCTGTCACAACCGTCCGGTGCCTCCAGTCGTGCCCGTTTTCAGGACTTCTCCCTGTCTGCTAGGCAGACGCAAACCCTGAAAGATTTTGCCCGGGCGCAGGGCGTCAGCCGTTTTACCGTATTGCTTGCCGTGCTGCAGTACCTGTTGTTTCGGGTGTCGGGGCAGTCGCAGATTCGCGTAGGCGTACCCAGTGCCAACCGTAAAGGCAGTAACCAGTTTCTGGTGGGTTTTTTTGTCAACAACCTGGTGGTGCAGGGTCATGTTTCCCCTGAACTGTCCGTCAGCGATTGGATTGCACAGATCCACAGCGCCTTGAACGACGCCAAAAAAAATCGCGATCTTCCCTTTGAAAAAATTGTCGATGCCTTGAGTGATTCCCGTAGTTCGGGCAGTCATCCCTTGTTCCAGGTGGCGTTCAATTATCGCCAACAGGGCAAAGGATTGAGTCTGAATCTGGGTAACCTGATGGCGCGGGTAGAAGACCTGCCCGTAACGGAAACCCCGTTTGATCTGGTGCTGGATGCCTGGCCGGATGAGCACGATGGCCTGACGTTACGGTTGGTTCACGGTGACGGCATTCTTGATGATGCCTTTGCCGGGAAAATGGTGGTGGCGTTTGAGCAGGTGCTGGACCAGTGGTTGCAGTCGCCAGCGTTGCCACTCACCGAGAGTGCGGCGCTGGTGCCGGATGATCAGGTCATGCTGGAGCGTTGGGGGCAGGGGGCTGGCCAGTGGCAAGCGCATAGTTTTGTGTCTTTGTTTTCACAGCAGGCCGCGAAACAGGGCGATGCCATTGCGCTGGTGCACGGAGATGCCCGCGTGTCGTTTGCCCAGCTGGAGTCTCGCTCCAATCAATTGGCCCGTTACCTGATTGAGAAAGGCGTGCAGCCAGACGACGTGGTTGGTGTGTCTTTCGAGCGTGGCGTCACCATGGTGGAAGCTTTTATCGCGGTGATGAAAGCGGGCGGCGCTTTCCTGCCACTGGATCCGGCTTATCCTGCGGACCGTTTGCGCTACATGCTGGAAGACAGTGGCACAGAACTTTTGCTCACTGAATCGGGCCTGGCTCCTTCGCTGCCAAGCGTGGAAACGGTGACACCGATTGCGGTGGATACGTTGTCACTGGATGCCTTTTCTGCCGAGACCCTCGACAACGAACCGCACCTGGATCAGCTTGCCTATGTGATCTACACCTCCGGCTCCACCGGCAAACCCAAAGGCGTGTCTTTGACCCATGCCGGTCTCTCCATGCATGTGCAGACCATTGGTGAACGCTATGGCATGACCCCGGATGACGTAGAACTGCAGTTTGCCTCTATCAGTTTCGATGGGGCGGTGGAGCGCTGGACAGTGCCGCTGGCCTTTGGTTCGCGAGTGGTGATTCGTGACCAGCAACTGTGGAGCGCGGAACAATGCTGTGAGGTGCTGAAAAACGAAGGCGTCACCGTGGCCTGTTTTCCGCCCAGCTATATGGGCCCGCTGCTGGACTGGATCGAACAGGAAAAACCGGCACTGCAAGTACGTTCCTGGACTTTGGGCGGCGAGGCTTTCACCCGGGAAACCTTCGAGCGCATGCAGCAGGTGTTGAAACCGCAGCGCATTCTCAACGGTTACGGCCCTACCGAAACCGTGGTCACGCCGATGCTGTGGGCGGCTTATGAAGGGGACTCTCTGAGCAGTGCCTATGCGCCCATCGGTACCGCCGTGGGGCCGAGAAAACTGTATGTACTGGATCAGGATCTTAACCGGGTGCCGGTTGGCGTCGCGGGGGAACTGTATATCGGCAACGAAGTGGGCCTGGCCCGTGGCTACCATCAGCGCCCGGACCTGACCGCCGAACGCTTTCTGCCGGATCCCTTCGGTGAGCCGGGCGAGCGTATGTATCGCACCGGGGACCTGGTGAAGTACCGGGACGATGGCGTGATGGAATACCTGGGCCGGGTGGATCAGCAGGTGAAGATCCGCGGCTTTCGCATTGAACTGGGCGAAATTGAAAGTCGCCTGCTCGCCCATCCGCAGGTGCGTGAAGCGGTGGTGCTGGCCCAGCCGTCACCGGGCGGTGATCGTCTGGTGGGGTATCTGGTGCCGCGCGGGCCGCTCAGTACCGATGCGCTGATGGCTGAGTTGGCCACGGAATTTCCCGACTATATGGTTCCCGGTCAGTTACTGGTCCTGGAAGCCATGCCGCTGACGCCAGCGGGCAAGGTGAACCGCAAGGCATTGCCCTTGCCCCAATGGCAGGCGGGCAGTAGCGGCGAGGCGCCGCAAACCGATAACGAAATGATTCTGGCGGCAATCTGGCAATCGCTGCTGGGGCTGGAAAGCGTCAGCCGCGATGATCACTTTTTCAATCTGGGGGGGCATTCGCTGTTAGCGGTGCAGATGGTTAACCGGCTGCGCCATCAGCATCAGCTGGATTTGCCGCTGAACCGGATTTTTGAGCAGCCATTGCTCAAGCAATGTGCCTTGCGGTGTCAGCCGGTGGAGGCCATGCCGGCGATTCAGCCGGTGCCGCGCCACGGCGACTTGCCCTGTTCTGCCGCCCAGCGTCGGCTCTGGTTTGTGCAACAGCTGGAACCGGAAAACGGTGCCTACCATATGCCGCTGGCACTGGAGGTGCGCGGTGAGCTGCACCGCGCTGCTCTGCAGCAGGCGGTGAGTACTCTGGTGGCCAATCATGAAAGCCTGCGTACCCGTTTTATCGAGGTGGGCGGCGAGCCCCGTCAGCGGATTCTCGATGCTGGCACAGTGGCTATTGAGTGGCAGGACCTGAGCGAAGAAACCGGGGCGGACGCGGCAGCCCGCTCTCACCAACATGAGGCGCTCCAGCATGAGGCATTAACGCGTCCGTTCGATTTGGCGGTGGATGATTTGTTGCGGGTGCAGGTGCTGAAAATCTCGGCGCAGCGTTATCACCTGTTGCTGGTGCAGCACCACATCATTGGTGATGGCGTGTCCATGCAGCTGTTGCTGACAGAGTTGAGTGAACTGTATCAACGGGCCCATCAGGGCGAGACGCTGGCGGCTAACCCCGCAGCGATTCAGTACGCGGACTATGCGGCCTGGCAACAGCAATGGCTGGACAGTGACGAGGCCCGCGCTCAAACCCAGTGGTGGGTCGAACAGCTCGGCGATGGTGGCGAGCCATTGGCCTTGCCCACGGATTTTCCTCGTGGTGGCTTGCCGGGCAAGGCAAGCGGCGGCGCGCGCCTGCCCATGCCGATCAGTGATGCGCAATTGGCGCAGCTGAAGCAGCGAGCCAGCGAGCTGGGCTCCACCGTGTCCACGCTGCTGCTCAGTGTCTGGCAGACCCTGCTGCATCGCTACAGTGGCCAGCCACAGGTGCGGGTCGGCGTGCCGGTGGCCGGGCGTTTGCTGGCGGAGACGGAAACCCTGCAGGGCTGTTTCATCAATACGCTGGTGATCCCGGCGTCATACCATCAGCCGCAGACGTTTGCGCAGCAAGTGGCGGCCACCCAGCAATTTATCGGTGCGGCCCAGGGCCGCCAGACGTTGCCGTTCGAGATGCTGGTGGAGGCGCTGGGAGTGGACAGAAGCCTGGATCGTCACCCCTTGTTCCAGGTGGTGTTCAATCATCAGCGGCTCAGCCAGACCTTTGCGCCCCGGTGGCCGGAAGCGGTGATTACCCCATTCGATCCCGGTGCCGCCGGTGCCCAGTTCGAACTGGCGCTGGATATTCTGGAAGACGATGAACAGCTGCAGGGCTTTATCGGTTATGCCACTGCATTATTCAAACCGGAAACCATCGAACGGTTACGGGACCATTTTTCCATTCTGCTGGGCGCGTTGCTGGATGACCCGCAGCAACGGCTGTCTGATGCGACCCTGCTGACCGCAAACGAAGTGGCCGCGGGCCAAGACTTCAACCGTACCGAAAAAGACTGGGGCGATTTTACCGCGGTACCGAAGCGGCTGGGTCAGCAGGCGGCCCGCACCCCGGATGCCATCGCTCTGAGCATGGGCGAGCAGCAGCTCAGCTATGCGGAGCTGGAACGCAAGGTCAATCAACTGGCGAATCGTTTGCGTCGTGCCGGGGTGAAGGAGGACGTGCGCGTGGCCATCGGCTTGCCCCGTTCGCTGGAACTGGTCATCGGTATTCTTGCCATCACCCGTGCCGGCGGTGCGTATGTGCCGCTGGACCCGGGCTACCCGCAGGATCGACTCGCCTACATTCTGGACGCGTCGTCGCCAGCGTTGTTGCTGACCCATAGCGAGCTGCTGGAAAGCTGGCCGCAAGGGGTACCCATGTGGTGCCTGGATGAGCTGGATGTGAGTGATCAACCGGTGACGCCGCCGGCAGTGCAGTGGCACCCGGATCAGGCGATCTATGTGATTTACACCTCCGGTTCCACCGGCAAACCCAAGGGCGTGCTCAATACCCAGGCGGCGCTGGAAAACCGGTTGCTGTGGATGCAGAACGCCTATCCGTTGCAGGCGGCGGACTGTGTATTGCAAAAAACGCCGTTCAGTTTTGATGTGTCAGTGTGGGAATTTTTCTGGCCATTGATGGTGGGCGCGCGGTTGGCGGTGGCACCGCCGCAAGCCCATGGTGATCCGCAATGGTTGCAACAGGTCATGGCCGACGAAGACGTCACCACGCTGCACTTTGTGCCGTCCATGTTGAAGGCGTTTGTGGATGCCACCGGCCTGCAGCATCTGCCGCAACTCAAGCGCCTGATCTGTAGCGGCGAAGCGCTGGATATGGAACTGCAGAAAGCCGTATTCGCCAGCCGCAACGATGTGGAACTGCACAACCTGTACGGTCCGACCGAAGCCGCCATTGATGTAAGTTTCTGGCAGTGCCGTTCCCTGGAGAGAGAAGAAAAGGAAAAGCCGGCAGATGGACACACCGTGCCCATCGGTGCGCCGATCAGCAATATTCAGCTGCATGTGCTGGATACGGATCTTAACCCGGTCCCCCGTGGTGTCCCCGGTGAGTTGTACCTGGGCGGTACAGGGTTGGCACGGGGCTATTTTGCCCGCCCGGATCTGACGGCAGATCGTTTCCTGCCCAATCCTTTCGGTGAGCCGGGCAGCCGCATGTACCGCACCGGCGATCAGGTGCGGCAACGGGACGACGGCATCATTGATTATCTGGGCCGCCTCGATCATCAGGTGAAGATCCGTGGCTTGCGTATCGAGCTGGGTGAAATCGAACAACAGCTAAAACAATTGCCTGAGGTGAATGATGCGGTTGTTGTTGCTCATCACAGTGACGCCGGTGACCAGTTGGTGGCTTATGTGAGCGCCGATAGCGATAACTGTGACGGTTGGCGACAGTCTCTCGCTGAGGCGTTGCCCGAGTACATGGTGCCCTCGCTGTTTATGGTGCTGGAGGCGCTGCCTTTATCGCCCAACGGCAAGCTGGACCGCAAGGCCTTGCCTGAACCGCAATGGCAGGCCCGTGAATACCGTGCTCCACAAACCGACACCGAACAGCAATTGGCATCGCTGTGGGAAGAATTGTTGGGGCAATCGCCGGTGGGGCTGGATGACAATTTCTTTGCCCTCGGTGGGCATTCGCTGTTAGCCACACGGGTGGTTGCCACGCTACGTGATCGCTGGAGTGTGGACGTTCCTCTGCGCGCGTTATTTGAGGCGGACACCTTGCAGGCACTGGCCGCCCTGGTGGACGAACACAACGGCGACGCCAAACAGCAGGAGCAGGATGATCTGTCGGCCATGGCCGATCTGCTCGATGACCTGGAAGATTTATGATCCGGAGTGACCTATGAGCCTGGACAAGGCGGCACTGGCGCAGCGCTTTATGGCGCTGGATGAAACCAAACAGGCGGTTTTTCTACAGAAGCTGGGGGAAAAGGGCATTCCCTTCGAACGCCTGCCGATTGTCGCCGGTGACCGCCCGAATCGTATCCCGCTGGCGCCAGCACAACAGCGTCTGTGGACCATTCATCAGTTGGAGCCGGACAACACCGCCTACCACCTGATCGCCGCATTTGAACTGAACGGAGCACTGGATGTGTCGCGGTTGCTGCGGGCTCTGGATACGGTGGTCCAGCGGCATGAAAGCCTGCGTACCCGTTTTGTGGAAGAGGGCGGTGAAGGGCTACAACAGATTGGCAATGATTCCCTGACCGTTGAACAGCGCGATGCTCGCACGCTGGATGACAACGCCCGGCAAACCCTAGCGGATGAACATGCCCACCGGCTCTTTGTGCTGGGCAGTGATTCACCATTGCGTGTGCAGTTGCTGCAACTGTCGGATCAAGGCTGGCGCTTGCAGCTGGTCATGCACCATCTGGTGTCCGATGGCTGGTCCATGGACGTGTTCTTTGCGGATCTGGCGCAGGCGTATCTCAGCGATGCATCGTTGCCAGAGCTTGCCATTCAGTATGCGGATTACGCGCTTTGGCAAAAGGCTTGGCTGGATGCCGGTGAACGAGACAGACAACTGGCGTACTGGCGCCAACAACTGGGGCATGATCAACAGAAAAGGGCGCAACCTCCGTTGCTGATTGCCCACGACCGTGCCCCGGCACAGACCGCCTTGCGTACTGCGGCCAGTGTGCAGTGGACGGTTCCTTCACACTTGCAGGGGCCACTGCAGACGCTGGCGCGGAAAAACGACACCACCCTGTTCACGGTGGTGCTGGCGGCCTGGCAGTGGGCGCTGGCGTCGGTGAGTGGCCGCCGTGATATTCCGGTGGGCGTCCCGGTGGCTAACCGCGAGCGCGCCGAAGTAGAAGCGTTGGTGGGATTTTTTGTAAATACCCTGGTGGTACGCGGGCAGCCGCAGGCGGCGCTCACGGTAAACCAGTGGGTGGCGCAGCTACACCAGACCATGCTGGACGCCCAGGCTCACCAGGCGCTGCCGTTTGATCAGCTGGTGGCATCCCTGTCGCCTCGCCGGGAGCCGGGTGAAACACCCCTTTTTCAGGTGTTGTTCAACTATCAGCGTCGCGATACGGCAGCAAGAAACCTGAGCGACGGCGTCACCATTGCACCGCTTGCTCAGGGTGTGCCGCATGCGTTGTTTGATCTGGCACTGGATGTCCATGAGGGGGATGGCGGTGCGTTGTTGCTGACGCTGACCTATGCGGCAGACCGTTTTCATTCAGACACCGCCGAGCGACTGAAGCAGGCCATGAGCCAGGTGCTGGCGGCCTTCGGCGAGGGTCAGCGAACGCTGGGTGCCATCGCTGTGTCAGAGGCTGATTTACCGCAGTTGCAGCATTGGGGACAGGGAAAGGGCGAGTGGCATCAGAGCAGTTTTGTGTCCCTGTTTTCGCAGCAGGCCGCGAAGCAGGGTGATGCCATTGCGCTGGTGCACGGGGATACCCGTGTGTCGTTTGCCGAATTGGAAGCACGTTCCAACCAATTGGCCCGTTACCTGATCGCACAGGGTGTGAAACCGGATGATGTGGTCGGCGTGTCCTTCGAGCGCGGCGTCACCATGGTGGAAGCTTTTATCGCCGTGATGAAAGCCGGCGGCGCTTTCCTGCCGCTGGACCCGGGTTATCCCTCCGACCGCTTGCACTACATGCTGGAAGACAGCGGCGCGACGTTGCTGCTCACCTCTTCAGATTTGATGGAAACCTTGCCCCGTGTTGAAACCGTTAGCCCTATTGCTGTCGATACACTCTCACTGGACAGTTTTGCTTTCGGCATTCCCAACGAAGAACCGCACCCGGACCAGCTCGCCTATGTGATCTACACCTCCGGTTCCACCGGCAAACCCAAAGGCGTGTCGCTGACCCATGCCGGCCTCACCATGCATGTGCAAACCATCGGTGAACGCTATGGCATGACCCCGGATGATGTGGAGCTGCAGTTTGCCTCCATCAGTTTCGATGGCGCCGTAGAGCGCTGGACGGTGCCGCTGGCTTTTGGTTCGAGGGTGGTGATCCGTGACCAACAATTATGGAGCGCACAACAAACCTGCGATGCCCTGCAAAAAGAAGGGGTGACCATTGCCTGTATTCCGCCCAGCTACATGGGGCCACTGCTGGACTGGATTGAACAAACACAACCGCCCCTGAAAGTGCGTTCCTGGACTTTGGGCGGCGAGGCGTTCACCCGGGAAACCTTCGAGCGCATGCAGCAGGTGTTGAAGCCTCAGCGCATCCTCAACGGTTACGGTCCTACCGAAACCGTGGTCACACCGATGCTGTGGGCCGCCTATGAGGGTGACTCCCTGAGCAGTGCCTATGCGCCCATCGGTACCGCCGTGGGGCCGAGAAAATTGTATGTGCTGGATCAGGATCTTAATCGGGTGCCGGTTGGCGTCGCCGGGGAACTGTATATCGGCAACGAAGTGGGGCTGGCCCGTGGTTATCACCAGCGCCCGGATCTGACCGCCGAACGCTTTCTGCCGGATCCCTTCGGCGAACCCGGTGAGCGTATGTACCGCACCGGGGACCTGGTGAAGTACCGCGATGACGGCGTAATGGAATACCTGGGGCGGGTGGATCAGCAGGTGAAGATCCGCGGCTTTCGTATTGAGCTGGGTGAAATCGAAAGCCAACTGCTGGGTCATGAACAGATTCGTGAGACCGCCGTGGTGGCGCAGCCTTCTCCCGCCGGAGATAGATTGGTGGGGTATGTGGTTCCCCGTGGACCGATCGTTATCGATAACATCCTGGCGGCTCTGGCTGGCGCTTTGCCGGACTATATGGTGCCCAGCCAGTTGATCGTGTTGGAAGCCTTGCCGCTGACCCCGGCAGGGAAAGTCGACCGTAAGGCGTTGCCGGCACCGCAGTGGCAAACCGCCAGCGAAGGTGACGCACCACAGACGGATAATGAACAGACGCTGGCGACGATTTGGCAACAACTGCTGGGCCGTGAAACCGTCAGCCGCGATGATAATTTCTTTGCGTTGGGCGGCGACTCCATTCTTGCCTTGCAGGTGGTCAGCCGTGCCCGCCAGCAAGGTCTGGCGTTAACGCCCAGGGATTTATTCGAACAGCCGGTGTTGAGTCAGCAAGCCGCTGTGGCGCAACCGGTGACGGTGAATACCGCCAGCCAGGAGCCTCTGGCCGGTTTGCTATCCCTGTTGCCGATTCAGCAGCGCTTTATTGAGCAACGGGGCCTGTCTGCCTGTAACCAGTATCTGCGTTTTTCCATACAGAAACCGTTTGATGCGGCCGTTCTGGAACAGGCTCTGCAGCGGCTTGTCGCTCAGCATGATGCCCTGCGTTTACAGTTCGACGTGAGTGACTCCGCGACGGCGCAGTGTGTGCCCGCCGCGAGTGCGCCGCTGCTGCAAACCATGGACAGCAACGACAGTGCTGCGATTGAAGCGCAGATGATTGCTGTGCAGCGCAGTTTGAATCCGGCGCAAGGCAAGTTGCTGGGGGCACTGTATGTTACCGGCGACACGCCCCAGCGAGATAATCCACAGCTGTTGCTCACCATCCACCACCTGGCTGTGGACGGCGTGTCCTGGCGAATTCTGCTGGAGGATTTTTTCTTCGCCTGCGAACAGATTGAGCAGGGTGGCAAGGCATCGCTGCCACGCAAGACCCACAACCTGCGTGACTGGCGCGAAGCGCTGGATCAGCAGTGGCTGCCACAGGCAGAGCTGGCGTTGCCTTACTGGCAGTCGGTTTGTGAAACGATGCCGCCGTTGTTCAACGGATTAAAGTTCAACGGATTACAGTTCAACGGATCGCAGGACGATCAGGCGAGCCACTTCGTCCGTGAAATCGATGCGCAGATCTTGCGCCGCTGGCAGCACAGTGCAGACCGTTACGCTTCCCTGAATCTGGAAGAATTTTTGCTGATCGCCCTGTCGCAAGCCCTGGCGGAATATTGTGATCGTCGGGTGTTGCGTATTCACCGTGAAAGCCATGGCCGCACGGCGAGTGACACGGCGCTGGATTTGAGCCGGACCGTGGGCTGGTTTACCAGCCTGTATCCGCAGCGACTGGACTGTGCTGATGATCTGGCGACCACGATCAAACAGCAGAAGGAACAGTTGCGCGAACCGGCACAGGGCGGTTTGGGCTATGGGCTGCTGGTTCAGCAGGGCAAGCTGGCCGGCGGCGATCATCGCCTGGATGTGTTGTTCAATTATCTTGGCCAGTTTCGCCACGATGATTTGCCCGGTGTCTCGCTAATGGACGCGGGCCTGTGGCAGGAAGCGGATGCGCCGACGGATGCGCCGCTGGTGATCAACGCGGATCAGCAGAACGGAAAATTGCGCATTCGTGTGGATGTGGATGGGCTGACCCTGTCTGGCGAACAGGGTGCGGCGCTGGTGGATCAGTGGCTGCAGCAGTGCGAACGGTTGGCCCGGCATTGCGATTCCCGGGCGCCGGTACTGACGCCGGCCGATGTGCCTTTGGCATCACTGGATCAGGCCCAACTGGATTCCCTTGCGCATCGTCCGGAACAGATTCTGCCCCTGTCGCCCTTGCAGGCGGGATTGCTGTTCCATTCGCAGCTCAGTGATAGCAACAGCACCTATGTGAACCAATTGGTGTTGCCGCTCACCGGGGTGGAACCGGCGCGAATGCGTCAGGCGTGGCAGGCGTTGTTGGCGCGCCATGGTGTGCTGCGCACCAGTCTGTTGCCCGCGACCCTGTCAGATACTCGCCATCAGGCGGTCTGGTCTGCGCAGCAGGTAGCCTTGCCCTGGCTGGAGAAGGATCTCCGTGACGTCGGCGAATCGGCACTGGATGATTGGTGCCAGCATCGGCTGCAGAAAGGTTTTGATCTGCAGGCGGCGCCTTTGTGGCGGGTCGACCTGTTGCGCACCAGTGAGCAAACCTGGCAGTGCGTGCTCACGCTCCATCACATCCTCATGGATGGCTGGAGCACCGGGATCTTGCTCAGCGAATTGATGGCGCTATACCACGGCAAGACACTGCCGGCGGCGCCAAAGGGTTATGCGGATTATCTGGGCTGGTTGCAGCAACAGGATCGCGGCGCGACCCGGGAATTCTGGCAGCAATACCTGTCGCCGGTGCAGATGCCAACCCGTCTTGTGGAGGCCGTCGGTACGCCGGATAAAGGTGCATTCCGTCGTCACCCGATCGAATTTGATGCCGCGACCAGCGATGCTCTGCGCCAGGCGGCCCGTGACAAGGGGCTGACCATCAATACCCTGGTGCAAGCGGCCTGGGCGCGAGTACTGGGCCGGTTCACCGGCCAGCACCGGGTGGTGTTCGGCAACACCGTAGCCGGCCGCCCGGCGGAGCTGGCCGGTAGCGACAGTATGCTGGGCCTGTTCATCAACACCCTGCCCATGACGGTGCCCCTTAATGGTGAGCAATCCATCGCCCACTGGTTGAGACAGCTGCAGGCGGATAATGCGTCGCTGCGCGAACAGGGCCATGCGCCGCTGTTCGAAGTGCAGCAGGATGCCGGCTGGGGCGGAGAAGGCTTGTTTGATACCTTGCTGGTCTTTGAAAACTATCCGCTGGATGAATCCCTGCTGGGCAGTGAGCACAGCGAATTGCAGCTGGGCACGCCCACCAGTCACGAGTTCACCCATTACCCGCTCACCGTGGCGGTGCTGCCCGGTGACCATCTGCAAATGTTGTTTGCTCACGATAGCGCGGCCTTGCCGGTGGCGTTGGTGGACCGCATGGCCAGTGCGTTCAAGCGTACCTTGCTGGCGTTGTCTCATGTGGATGATGTGCCACTGGCCACGCTGGATGCGTTGGGTGACGACGAGCCCCGGTTGCAGCAATGGAGCCAGGGCGAAGGCGATTGGCACGCGGCCAGTTTTCTCTCGCTGTTTTCACAACAGGCAGCCGAGCAGGGCGAGGCCATTGCGCTGGTGCACGGTGACACCCGCGTATCGTTTGTCCAGCTGGAATCCCGCGCCAACCAATTGGCCCGTTACCTGATCGAACAGGGCGTGCAACCGGACGATGTGGTCGGTGTGTCCTTCGAGCGTGGAGTCACCATGATCGAAGCCTTCCTTGCCGTGATGAAGGCTGGCGGCGCTTTCCTGCCGCTGGATCCGGGTTATCCCTCCGAGCGCTTGCACTACATGCTTGAAGACAGCGGCGCGAAACTGTTGCTGACCTCTTCTGGTCTGGTGGAAACCTTGCCCCGTGTTGATGCCGTTAAACCGATTGCGGTGAATGAACTGTCGCTTGATGTTTTCTCTGCGCAGTCCCTCGACAACGAACCGCACCCGGATCAGCTCGCCTATGTGATCTACACCTCCGGTTCCACCGGAAAACCCAAGGGCGTCTCACTGACCCATGCCGGCCTCACCATGCATGTACAAACCATCGGCGAGCGCTACGGCATGACCCCGGACGATGTGGAGCTGCAGTTCGCCTCCATCAGTTTCGATGGGGCGGTGGAACGCTGGACGGTGCCACTGGCCTTTGGTTCCCGTGTGGTGATTCGTGATCAGCAATTGTGGAGTGCGGAGCAAACCTGTGAGGCCCTGCAAAAAGAAGGCGTCACCATCGCCTGCATTCCCCCTAGCTACATGGGCCCGTTGCTGGACTGGATCGAACAGGAGCAGCCAGCGTTAAAGGTGCGTTCCTGGACCTTGGGCGGCGAAGCCTTTACCCGGGAAACGTTCGAGCGCATGCAGTCTGTGCTCAAGCCCAAGCGCATCTTAAACGGTTACGGCCCCACGGAAACCGTGGTCACCCCAATGCTTTGGGCGGCTTACGAAGGCGATACGTTGACCAGCGCCTATGCTCCCATCGGTACCGCCGTGGGCCCGAGGGCGCTTTATGTGCTGGATCAGGATCTCAATCGGGTGCCGGTCGGTGTGGCAGGCGAGCTGTATATCGGTAACGAAGTGGGGCTGGCTCGTGGCTATCACGGCCGTCCTGATCTAACGGCCGAACGTTTTTTGCCCGATCCATTCGGTAAGTCAGGCGAACGCATGTACCGCACCGGGGATCTGGTGAAGTACCGCGATGACGGCGTGATGGAATACCTGGGCCGGGTGGATCAGCAGGTGAAGATCCGCGGTTTCCGCATCGAACTGGGTGAAATCGAAAGCCAGCTGCTGGCCCATCCCCAGGTGCGTGAAGCGGTGGTGCTGGCGCAGCCGTCGCCGGGTGGCGATCGTTTGGTGGGGTATGTCGTCGTGCGCAACGCTGTAGGAGCGACGGTTCCGTCGCGAACCGAGTGTAGCGAGGCTCCATCGCTAGACGTTACCGCCACCCTCTCCAACCTGGCCACTGTCCTGCCTGACTACATGGTGCCCAGTCAGTTGATGACACTGGAAGCGATGCCGTTAACCCCGGCGGGCAAGGTAAATCGCAAGGCGTTGCCGCAGCCCCAGTGGCAGACTGGCCGCGACGGTGAGGCGCCGCAAACAGACAAGGAAAAGATTCTCGCGGTGATCTGGCAATCCTTGTTGGGGCTTGAGGGCGTGAGCCGCGATGATCATTTCTTCAATCTGGGCGGCCATTCGTTATTGGCGGTGCAGATGGTTAATCGGCTGCGTCACCAGCATCAGTTGGACCTGCCGCTGAACCGGATTTTCGAACAACCGGTGCTAAAACAGTGCGCGTTGCTGTGTCAGCCGGTGGATGCCATGCCGGCGATTCAATCTGTGCCGCGCCACGGCGACTTGCCGTGTTCTGCCGTCCAGCGTCGACTCTGGTTCGTGCAGCAGCTGGAACCGCAGAACGGCGCCTACCATATGCCGTTGGGGTTGGAGGTGCGTGGCGAGCTACATCATGGTGCCTTGCAACAGGCAATGCATATTCTGGTTGCCAACCATGAAAGTCTGCGCACCCGTTTTGTGGAGGTGGGGGGCGAGCCGCGTCAGCGGATTCTCGATACTGGCCATATCGATATTCAGTGGCGGGATTTGTCCCAGCAAAATGATCCGGAGCAGGCCGCCAAAAAAGCACAAAAAGCGCTGCTGACAGCGCCTTTCGATCTTGCCCACGATAACCTGCTACGGGTGTTGGCCATCAAACTGGCGAACCATCGCTATCACCTGTTGCTGGTGCAGCATCACATCATCGGTGATGGCGTTTCCATGCAGTTGCTTCTCACGGAACTGAGCGAACTGTATCAGCGTGCCCACCAGGGCGACGCGATGGCGGCGACACCGGCGGCAATACAGTACGCAGATTATGCTGCGTGGCAGCAGCAGTGGCTGGACAGCGACGATGCCGTGGAGCAGACCCGCTGGTGGGTGGAGCAGTTGGGCGAGGGCGGCGAGCCGCTGGCACTACCCACGGATTTCCCCCGTGGCGGACGATCTGGTGAGCCGACGGGGGGCGCTCGCCTGTCCATCCCGTTCACTGATGAACAGCTGGCTGCGCTTAAGCAGCGGGCCAGCGAGCTGGGCTCCACTGTCTCGACGCTGCTGCTCAGTGTCTGGCAGACCCTGATGCATCGCTACAGTGGTCAGTCACAGGTGCGGGTCGGGGTGCCGGTGGCGGGGCGGTTGCTGGCTGAAACGGAAAATCTGCAGGGCTGTTTCATCAATACCTTGGTGATTCCCGCGTCTTACGAGCAGCCGCAGACGTTTGCGCATCAGGTGGCCGCTACCCAGCAGTTTATTGGTGAAGCCCAGGGGCGTCAGGCGCTGCCCTTCGAGATACTGGTGGATGCCCTCGGGGTAGATCGTAATTTGGATCGCCACCCGTTGTTCCAGGTGGTGTTTAACCACCAGAGGTTAAGCCAGACGTTTGCACCGCAGTGGCCGCAAGCCCTGGTGACACCGTTTGATCCCGGAGCCGCCGGCGCCCAGTTCGAGCTGGCGCTGGATATTCTGGAAGACGATGAGCAGTTACAGGGCTATATCGGTTACGCCACCGCCCTGTTCAAGCCAAACACCATTGCGCGGCTGCGTGACCACTTCGACATCTTGCTGAAGGCACTGCTTGATGAACCGCAACAGCAGTTGGCGGATGTAAATCTGTTGAGCGATGAAGAAGTGGTGGCGCAACAGCATTTCAACGCGACCGAAAAAAACTGGGGGCCGTTTGTTGCGGTGCCCGAGCGTCTTAGTTTGCGGGCCCAGGCCACCCCGGATGCCATTGCCCTGAGTATGGGCGATGAACAACTCAGTTATGGCCAGCTGGATCGCAAGGTGAATCAGCTGGCGAATCGCTTGCGCAGTGCCGGCGTCCGTGAAGAGGTGCGCGTGGCCATTGGCTTGCCGCGTTCGCTGGAACTGGTCATCGGTATTCTCGCGATCGCTCGGGCCGGCGGTGCGTATGTGCCGCTGGACCCGAGCTACCCGCAGGATCGGCTCGCTTACATCCTGGAAGCGTCGTCTCCGGCCTTGTTGCTGACGCACAGTGGGTTGTTGGCACGCTGGCCGCAAGCTGTGCCCATGTGGTGCCTGGATGAACTGGATGTGAGCGACCAAACCGACACGCCGCCGGCGGTGCAGTGGCACCCGGACCAGGCCGCTTATGTGATCTACACCTCCGGTTCTACCGGCAAGCCCAAAGGGGTGTTGAACACCCAGGCTGCCCTGGAAAACCGTCTGCAGTGGATGCAGGACGCTTACCCGCTGGATGACAGTGACTGTGTGCTGCAAAAGACCCCGTTCAGTTTTGATGTGTCGGTGTGGGAATTTTTCTGGCCGCTGATGGTGGGCGCTCGCTTGGCGGTGGCTCCGCCGCAAGCCCATGGTGACCCGCAATGGTTGCAGCAGGTGATGGCGCAAGAGCGGGTGACCACGGCGCACTTCGTGCCGTCCATGCTTAATGCGTTTGTGTCGGCCACCGGCCTGCAGGGCTTGCCGCAACTGAAGCGTTTGATCTGTAGTGGTGAAGCGCTGGACATGGCGTTGCAGAAAGCGGTTTTCGCCGTCCGCGACGATATCGAACTGCATAACCTGTATGGCCCCACAGAAGCCGCCATTGATGTGAGTTTTTGGCAGTGCCTTTCTTTAGAGAGGCACGAAAACGAAGAGCCGGAAGGTGGCCACACGATCCCCATTGGTGCACCGATCAGCAATATCCAGCTCCATGTGTTGGATACGGATCTGAATCCGGTGCCTCGGGGTGTGCCTGGTGAGCTGTACCTGGCCGGCGCGGGCCTGGCTCGTGGTTACTACGGTCGCCCAGACCTGAGTGCAGAACGGTTTGTGCCCAATCCTTTCGGCGAGCCGGGATCGCGCATGTACCGCACCGGGGACCAGGTGGTGCAGCGCGCCGATGGTGTCGTCGACTACCTGGGGCGTCTTGATCATCAGGTGAAGATTCGTGGCCTGCGCATTGAATTGGGCGAAATTGAGCAGCAGCTGAAGCAATTGCCGCAGATAGGTGATGCGGTGGTGGTCGCTCATCACAGCGAGGCTGGCGACCAGTTGGTGGCCTATGTGGTGGCCGCGACAGATAACCGTGATAGCTGGCAGCAGGCGCTGTCTTCGACGTTGCCGGACTACATGGTGCCCGCCTTGATCATGGTACTGGAACAGATGCCGTTATCCCCTAACGGTAAGCTGGACCGCAAGGCGCTGCCGGCCCCGCAATGGCAAGCGCGGGAATATCGCGTCCCGCAAAGTGACACTGAACAGCAGCTGGCGAGCCTGTGGCAAGAGTTGCTTGGGCTCGATCAGGTCGGGCTGGACGATAACTTCTTTGCCCTGGGTGGGCATTCGCTATTAGCCACACGCGTGGTGGCGGCCCTGCGGGATCGCTGGGGCATGGATGTGCCCCTGCGTGCGCTGTTTGAGGCCGACACCTTGCAGGCGCTGGCGGCTTTAGTGGATGAGCATAATGGCGACGCCAAACAGCAGGAGCATGAGGATCTGTCCGCCATGGCAGACCTGCTCGATGACCTGGAAGATTTATGATCCGGAGTGAAGGATGAGTCTGGACAAGGCGGCACTGGCCCAGCGCTTTATGGCGTTGGAAGAAAGCAAGCAGGCACTGTTTCTGCAAAAACTCGGCGACAAAGGGATTCCTTTCGAGCGTTTACCTATCGTTGCCGGCCATCGGCCAAGTGTTATTCCTCTGGCGCCGGCCCAGCAGCGGTTGTGGACGATTCATCAACTGGAACCGGATAACACGGCCTACCATCTGACGGCCGCTTTTGCATTGAGCGGGCCGCTGGATGTGTCGCGTTTGTTGCGTGCCATGGAGGCGGTAGTGCATCGGCACGAAAGCCTGCGCACCCGTTTCGTGGAGGTAGACGGTGAGGGGCAGCAGCGCATTGATGATGATCCGTTGACGATGACCGGCACCATTGAGCAGCGCGATGTCCGTGCGTTAGATGACAATGCCCGACAAACCTTGGCGGATGAGCATGCCCGTCGGTTTTTTGCACTGGACAGTGATTCGCTCTTGCGCGTGCAGCTGCTGCAATTGTCTGAACAGCGCTGGCGGTTGCAGCTGGTCATGCACCATCTGGTGTCCGATGGTTGGTCCATGGACGTGTTCTTTGCGGATCTGGCTCGAGCCTATCATAGCGATATGCCGCTGCCTGAGTTGGCGATTCAGTATGCCGATTACGCACTGTGGCAGAAGGCCTGGCTGGATGCAGGAGAGCGTGATCGCCAGTTGGCTTACTGGCGCGAACAGCTGGGTCATGATCAACAGGAGAAGGTGCAGCCACCGTTGCTGATTGCCCACGATCGGGTCCCGGCGCAGGCTGCCTTGCGTTCTGCTGCCAGCGTGCAGTGGACTGTGCCTGTTCATTTGCAAGTGCCGTTGCAAGCACTGGCGCGGGATAACGACACCACCCTGTTCACTGTGGTGCTGGCGGCATGGCAGTGGGCGCTGGCTGCTGTTGGCGGTCGCCGTGATATCGCGGTGGGGGTCCCGGTCGCCAATCGTGAGCGTAGCGAAGTGGAAGCGCTGGTGGGCTTTTTCGTGAACACTCTGGTGGTGCGCGGTCAGCCGCAGGCGGCGCTGACGGTAAACCAGTGGGTGGCTCAATTGCACCAGACCATGCTGGATGCCCAAGCGCATCAGGCGCTGCCGTTTGATCAGCTGGTGGCGGCGTTGTCGCCACGGCGTGAGCCGGGTGAAACCCCCTTATTCCAGGTGCTGTTTAACTATCAACGACGCGATAGCGCGGCAAGAAATCTGGACGATAGCGTCACCATTACACCGTTGGCCCAGGGCGTGCCCCATGCCCTGTTTGACCTGGCTCTGGATGCCCATGAAGGGGACAGCGGGTCGTTATTTTTGACGCTGACCTATGCGGCAGACCGCTTTCATTCGGACACGGCCGTGCGATTAAAGCAGGCCATGGGCCAGGTGTTGGCCGCATTTAGCCAGGGGGCTCGTGCGCTTGGCACCATCGATGTCACGGAATCTGACCTGCCCCGGCTGGAACGCTGGGGGCAGGGTGATGGTCAGTGGCGCGCGGACAGTTTCGTGTCCCTGTTTTCCCAACAGGCCGCTGAGCGGGGCGATGCGATTGCGCTGGTGCACGGAGATACCCGCGTGTCTTTTGCCGAGCTGGAAGCGCGTTCCAACCAATTGGCCCGTTACCTGATCGAGCAGGGTGTGCAGGCGGACGAGGTGGTCGGTGTTTCTTTTGAGCGCGGCGTTACCATGGTGGAAGCGTTCCTTGCGGTGATGAAAGCCGGCGGTGCGTTTTTGCCTCTGGACCCAGGTTATCCTTCTGATCGTTTGCACTACATGTTGCAAGACAGCGGTGCAAAAGTTCTGCTCACGTCTTCTGATCTGGTTGAAACCTTACCGAGCATTGATGCGGTTACACCGATTGCTGTTGATGCGTTGTCCTTGGATATCTTTTCTGCGGGTTCTTTGGGCAACGAACCGCACCCGGATCAGCTTGCCTATGTGATCTACACCTCCGGTTCCACCGGCAAACCCAAAGGCGTCTCACTGACTCATGCCGGCCTCACCATGCATGTACAAACTATCGGCGAGCGCTACGGCATGACCCCCGACGACGTGGAGCTGCAGTTTGCCTCTATCAGTTTCGATGGCGCAGTGGAGCGCTGGACGG
>OJDK01000349.1_pt1 | contig 21436 bp, 9 predicted proteins | sample 1592791 | NCBI WGS metagenome assembly OJDK01 (sample SAMN05416878, study PRJEB24817) | seawater metagenome | isolation source: Sea water | place: Canada:Atlantic | collected 2013-11
AGCCTCGGTCTCGTGGGCTCGGAGATGTGTATAAGAGACAGCTCATTCTCATATTAATCAATTTTTATTTTCAAAATCAAGTCTATCCATACCTGCTTTTACGTCTTTGTTTTTCATGAATAAATCCCATAATAAACCTGAGCGGTAGTTTTCTATCATAACAACTATTGGTGCTTGGTTTAGTCCCATGTATAAGGAAGAACGCCAATTATCGTTTAATGCAATAGCATCATAAAAACCATAATATCCATACAGTTCTTTACCGTAATTAAAATAATAATTTTTGAGTGCTTTCATAGAAGCTTCTGGTGTATATGGAAAACTAGATAAAGCACCTGTTGGTGTCATTTTACCTTGGTCATTTTTAATATTGGGCTCATTAGCCGCATAATTTTTGGGTCCATCACTAGCTGTTAAACCCCAAAAATCATCACCATAACCTTGATAATTTTTTGGATTTTCTATACAATATCTTAAGTTGATTTCAGCAATGCGTTTGTTGTTTTCAAAATAATTACAGTATTCATCTGTTATTTTATGTGGATTTAAACCTAAATAGGAGTAATGCGTAAAAAATAATGGCCCTCCATTTGAAACTCCTACAGGTAACTGTTTTCCAAAATAGATGTTTCCGTTTTTGTAAAGGGAACCATCTTTAGTTTTTCCCCAATTTACTCGGTAGTCTTGTGCTTGTTGAGATTGACTTGCCCAACCAGAATAGTAAATTGATGCCGGAACACTATGTTTTGGTGACGCAATTGCCAAAAAATAAGTAATCATAGTTTCGTTCCAACCTATTAATTTATGATTGATAGTCCATTCTTGATCTGCCGACCAATGCCATGTTAAAAAATCAGAATCTGGATTACGTTTGTACCAATCCCATTCAACTTGTTCCCAAAGCACTGTAATGGTTTGTCTTATTTCTTTTTCTTTTGGGTTGTTTTTATTGAAAAATTGTCTTGCAGTCAATAAACCCTGCATTAAAAAAGAGGTTTCTACCAAATCACCACCATTATCCCTGGATCCAAAAAAAGGAACTGTTTTACCTGTACTACCATCTAAAAAATGCGGAAACACTCCATGAAAGCGATCCGCTTTACTTAAAAATCTTGTTATTTTTAAAAAGCGTTCTACTGCAGCTTCTTGAGAAATAAAACCTCTATGCACACCTACAATTATCGCCATAATGCCAAACCCAGAAGCTCCTGTTGCAATCATTGAAGTTCTTCCTGGAATATTTTCTAATGCTAAGCCTGAGTTAGGTTCTGCCCCTTCCCAGTAATATCTTAAATGTGATTGTTGAATCATGTCTAACAATTCATCTTCGGTCATTTTATGTGTTTCGGCTTTAAGGATCTCAGAAGCTGAAGTTTCTCTGTAAGCTCTATCTAAATAAGAAATTTTATAGTTGAACCTTTTTGTAGTTGATTTCCCAACAAAATCTGTAAAGCCATTAATCCAAGGAGACTGTACTCCTACATATTGGAACTCATTATTTTCTTCTTGTCTAAATATTTTCACATAACGCACAAGGGTATCTTTAACTGGCTCCCATTGTATATCTACATGCTGCTCAAACCCTTGGATATTGTTTAATTTAGGAATTTCTTTAACTGTAGATTGTGTTTTTAGCTCTGGCAATAACTCTATTTGATCTACATAAAATCTTTCTGTTTCGCTACTTTCCGAAGATTGAAACCACCTAATGCCTTTAATAGCTTGTGTTTTAATTGACATTTTAAATGCTTTTAACGGAATAGTAATTTGTTGCCATGTATTTACTTTAGCATTTGATACGTATTCTGAAAGTGCTATGGTATCTGTAGATAAATTATCTTCTAAAATAATACTTAGTTTTGGTAGCGATTTTTTTGTTTTTTCATCTTCAATGTAAATCCAAAATGAAAGATTATCTGCTTCAACAAAATAATTCATTCCTCTAAAAGAATCGTATAAAACATCTACGTTCCAATTGCCATCCTTTGCAGAAATATATTCAAAAAGCAAGGCATTACCTTCTGTAAATGCGTAACCTTCAGTAACTGAAATTTTATGATTTGTGTTTCTAATCCAGCTATTACCTTCGTAAGTCGCATTTGAGAAGTAATGAGATTCTGGCAGAGAACTATTTTCAAACAAAACCTTTATATATGGTGTTTCTTGTGCTCTTATATTCAGAATAAAGCACATAACAAATACTATACATAAGTTTATATTTAAAAATGTTTTACTCATAAGTAAATCCTAGTTCATCCAATCCTTTTTTTACATCTTCATTTTTCATAAAAAGCTTCCACAGTAAACCAGTACGATAGTTTTCTATCATAACAGGAATTGGACCTTGGTCTATTGCCAAATACCTAGGGTTACTCCAGTTCTCATGTAAGCTAAACGCATCATAAGGTCCATATTTACCGATTAATGAATCTTGCTCTTTGTACATATACTCTAACATTTGCATGCTTTCTTTTGGTGTATAAGGAAATGATGAAAATGCTGCTGTAGGTGAAATAACCCCCAAATCTGCACCAGGTCTGTGACCAGAATATCCTTTTATAGAGTAACTTGAAGTTAATCCCCAAAGACTATCTCCAAAGCCTTTATAGTTTTTGGGGTTCTTAACTGCATATTTATAATGAATTTTAGCATGATTTTGAGTAAGTTTCCAATAATCTGCATATTGATCTGAAAGACCTTTTGGATTTAAGCCTAAGTATGAATAGTGTGCCCAGAATAAAGGACCTACTGCTGCATCATCATGCTCAAAATAATCTAAAACTAATGGTAAATTATACATAGAGTCTTTAGAAACTATTTTACCTTCTCTAGCCCAACCTTTTTCATAAACAGATTTACTGATAGAGTGCGTTGGTGATGCTGCAGCAAGTACGTACATTATTAAACATTCATTATAACCACCAACTGGAAAATTCATTTCCCAAGTATATTCTGGAGACCAATGCCAATACAGTACGTCTTCACCATTTTTGGTATACCAATCCCATTCTACTTCTTCCCAAAGTTTATTGATTTTGGCCACTAACTGTTTTTCTTTATCGCTTTCACCATTAAAATATTCAGCAACTGTAAGCAAGCCTTGAACTAAAAATGCGGTTTCTACTAAATCACCTCCATTATCTTTTTTTCCAAAAGGATATACTTTACCTGTTTCTCCATCCATCCAATGTGGCCAAGCACCATGAAAACGGTCTGCTCTTTCAAGAAAATTTACAATTTTAAAGTACCTGTCTAATGCTTTTTCTTTTGAAATAAACCCTCTTTCTACCCCTACTAAAATTGCCATTAAACCAAAACCACTTCCTCCGGTTGTTACTGTGCTTTTTGGTGATGTAGGATATTCACCGTCCAAATGTAAACGCTCTCTTGCTAACCCAGAATTTGGTTCTGCTCCTTCCCAGAAATAATTTATAGTTTGATACTGAATAGTATCTAACAAGCTATTTTGAGCTAAGTCATCATGAGAAAAATATTTATTATTAGCTCTCACTAGCTCATTTTTTTTTGGTTTTTTATTATCTGTATTGCATCCAATTGCAAACCACAATATGAATAGAAGTGTGATAATTTTATATAAATCTTTCATTAAAATTTTAAGTAATAATTAGCGGCACTTTAAAAACCAAAGTGCCGCTAAAAAGTTAACAAGGGTAACTCAAAACTATATTTAGACTAAAAATACAATTAATGTATATAAAATCTTACAACATTGATTGAATTTGAGCTTGAGTTAATGCTTCATTATACAAGCGTAACTCATCAATTATACTCAAATCTGATAAATGATCCCAATAACTAAATGTTGGTCCTCCCGCTCCAATTGTAATTTCACTACAACCTGTCCAATCTACACTTGTTGATAAAGTTGAAGATAATTGCTCAATACCATTAAAATAAATTTTGCTTTCTGTTGCGGAAACGGTTAATGCAATATGTACCCACTGACCAGCAGTAACATCAATTACACCTCCATCATTCCAAGATTCTCCCCCACCAATACCAACATTGGCTTTAATGCGCTGTTCAGTATCACTGCCTTCTCTAAATAGCCTAAATCCTTGAAAGCGATCATCAACATCATCACCCACAACCAAAATACCTGCTCTATCAGGAGTTGCGTTTACCTTATACCAAAATGTAGCACTAAAAGCATCAGCTCCAAATAAACCTTCTATCGGAAAGGTTAAATAAGAATCTTCAGCTCCCATGTAAGCATCTGAACCTACGTAACTTTCCCCTGCATATGTTGGTGAACCTACTTCTATAGGCATAGCTAAACTTATTAACTCTGTATTAGAGTTGTCAAAAGGCATGTAGAAAGTTTCTCCATCGTAAATTGGTTCATACGGATTTGTAACGTTAATCATATTCTGAACTTCTTCTTGAGATAATGTGGTATTGAATAAACGCAATTCGTCCATAGAACTATCATCAGATAAATGATCCCAATAACTAAATGTCTCACCACCAGACCCAATAGTAATATCCGTACATCCTGTCCAGTCAATTGCTGCTGATGGCAAACCCGTATTTACAGGCATTCCATTTAAATAAATGACCGTTTCTGTGGGTGCAATTGTGAAGGCTACATGAACCCATTCATTGGCAGTTACATCAATAACGCCTCCATCGTTCCAGCTATCACTTGTACCTGTACCAATATTTAATTTAATTCGTTGTTCTGTAGCGTTTCCTTCTCTGAATAATCTAAAACCTTGAAAACGATCATCAGCATCATCTCCTACAACCAAAATACCTGCTCTATCTGGTGATGCATTTACTTTATACCAAAATGCACCACTCATATTAGATCCAAACGTTAAATCATCTAAAGGGAATGTCAAATAAGAATCTGTAGTTGCTTTAAAAGCATTTGAACCTGCAAAAGCTTCACCTGCAAAAGCCGGTGTACCTACTTGCTCAGCATCAGTTATAGAAAGTAACTCTGTATATGTTCCGTCAAAAGGCATGTAAAATACCTCCCCAGAAAATAATGCCTCATAAGGAGGTGCTTTTGAGAAGTTGACAGAAGACACAGTGCTATTACCCACTATATCTGTAGCTGTTACCGTTACCACATGTTCACCAGAAGTTAAATTATCATAAGTTAATTCCTCATTTACAATTCTGTAATCTAAGAATGTATCATAAGAAGCAATTTGAACACCATCCATAGTTACTATGATTGAGCTGACTTCTATATCGTCTTCAACCTTAAACTTAATATTAATTGGCACTACTAATTCTAACCCTGTAACTTCAGTTCCTTCTGTGGGATATATAATCTCGACACCTGGATAACCCGTATCTGCTCCTGGATCTACCTCAGTGATTGAGTCTATACCATCATAACATGAAGTTATCATAGCCATTGCCACAAACACATATATATATTTTTCTATTATTTTTTTCATTTTCTTTTATTTTAATTGTTTTCAAGAGGTAATAAATCTAATTGAGCCAAAGGGTAAGGTATATACTCATCTTCTGCAATAAACGTACGACCTTCATAACTTAATTCATCGTATTGATTTAATCTAATCATATCAAAATATCTAACACCCCATTCCATAGCTAATTCCGCGAATTTCTCGTCCATCACTTGTTCATTAGTAACTCCAGATAACAGTGGCATATTTACTCTATCACGAACTAAGTTCACAGCTTGGTCTGCCGAACCTGCAGATCCGCTAGCTCCTTGGGTTAAAGCTTCGGCATACATTAAAAGTATTTCTGCATACCTTATGACTATTAAGTTTTTACCGGACCCATATCTTGTTCTTCCTGTAGTTAAATCAACAGAAGGCAGATAATGCTTACCACTACCAAACATAGCTCTTGGGTAGTCATTGAATACATCACCATCTAATGTAACATTTGAAATATAGCTTGGTAACGTCGTATAATCTGGATCAGACATAATTTCCTCAATTCCTCTTGGTGTAAAATTAACGCTAGTCACAAGTCTTTGTTGATCACCTCTATCTAACATAAATTTTATATACTTTAAACTAGGCTCGTAAAAACCCCAACCTCCTGCAGCGGTTTCTACTACAGGATCCCAGTTTGATGGACCAAATGGCCCATATTCATGAAAATTTTCTGTTCCAGACTCTGTACCATAATCTGAGAACTGAAGCTCAAATAAAATTTCATTACTTCGTTCTCCCTCTTTTTTAAACAAATCATAAAAATCTGGGTAAAGCGTGAATTTATTTGAATTGATTATTTCACCTGTGACGTTAGCAACTTCTTGATAGTTTTGCAACTCTAAATTCGCCAAAGCCTTAATAGCCATTGCTGTGTATTTAGTTACACCAGCAGGAACATCTTCTCTTTCGTTTGGCCTAGCATCTGGAAGAAAAGGGATTGCTTCGTCCATTGAGTCTGAGATATATTGCATAACTTCTTCTTTAGTTTTAACACCATTTTCTAGTTCTGCCTGTATATCTGAAGATTTAATTATAAAAATATCTCCCCATAACCTTGACATTTGGAAATGAGTAAAACCATTAAGCACCTTACATTCTGCCATGTATTGGTCAGCTCTATCTATATATTCATCTGTTACTGCAAATTCTTTATAACCCTGAATTGTTTCCCGAGAGCTTACAATTCTAACTATATCACCATAGAAATTCTCCCAAATTTGGTTGAACATCCAAAAATTATTGTCATAATTAAATACATCTGCGTCTGCAAACAGTGGTTGATCTCCCAATCCTCCTGCATTTACATCATCACCTCTCACCCCTATTAACAAAGGGTCTTCCCAACCTCTAGAATACACGGCAGAATACGCACCAATTAATGGCAATACCATATCTTCTGAGATTGTAAAATCGAGATCGTCTGCTGCCAGCTGGCCATCATTCTCTTCTAATTTATCTGTACAGGCAAAAATGGCCATACAGAATGCTAACAGTAAAGCTAGCCGTTTTGTTAATTGTTTTAAATTTTTCATATTTTTCGTTTTTTAGCAATTTTTAGATTTTTATATTTACCCCAAATGTGTATACCGCTGGAACTGGATAAGTCTGGCGGTCAACACCGTTAGCTACTTCTGGATTGAATCCATTATAATTAAATACAGTAATTGGTCGTTCTGCGGTAAGAGTCAACTTAATTTCAGGCGTGAGTTTTCCCTTAAAATTACTTGCGGGAATAGTATAACCCAATTGAATGTTTTGAACTCTAAAGTATGCACCATCTTCAACAAAGAAACTACTCATTCTCTGGTTCCAGGCTCTTCTTCTTCCTGCAGAAGAAGGGTAAGAATTTGTTGTGCCTTCTCCGCGCCATCTATTTACGGCAAAGTCTGCATCTATGTTTGTATCATTTGTGAAAATAACTTCTCCCCTTTTGCGGTTTAATATACTATTACCTGTTTGACCAGATACTGCTACGGACATGTCAAAATTTTTGTAAGACACATTTACATTACCACCGTAAGTGAATGTTGGCAGATACGAACCAAGAACAACTCTATCTTCTGCATCTATCCTTCCATCATTGTTTTGATCTTTATATATAAAGTCACCTGGAACAAGTTCGTTGTCATTTTCGGACAGTTCATATTGTGCGGTAGGATCTGCAGCAACTTGATCTTCATTTTGATAAACACCTGTTACTTCCCATCCAAAGAAAGCATTTACAGGTTCTCCAACTATAAGTCTTTGGCGAAACTCTGCACTTCCTGTATCAAAATAGCCTTGTTCACTATCTATTTTAGTTACTTCATTTTTAAGTGTTGCAATATTTCCACCAATTGAGAAACTCCAGTTATCATTGAGTGTTTGACTCCAGTTTGCAGCAATCTCTAATCCTTGATTTCTCATTTCACCTATATTATCATTTACAACTTCTGCTGTAATAGGAACTTCGCGTGGTAAAACGAGATTTTCTGTGTCTCTTATGTAATAATCTACTTCTAGACTTAATCTATTGTCAAAAAGACGAGAACTGATACCAAAATTCATTTCTTCTAAAATCTCTCTTTGTAAGTTTTGAAAGGTATTGGTTGTTAATATCCCATTAGTTGGTACATCTCCTATATCTGTAACTACTTGTGACACTGTTCTTGCACCTGTACTACCACCTAATGAACCATTAGCCAATCTCCCCCAAGAGGCTCTTAGTTTCAAGAAATTGAATAGATTACTATCACCAAAAAAGTCTTCTTTAGAAATCACCCAACCTAGACCAACAGAAGGAGTAGTTTCCCATAATTTTTTAGGAAATCTCCCATCTCCCTCGTGTCTCAAAGTTGCATTTAATAAATACTTGTCTTTAAAGCTATACTCTAGTCTACCAAATACCGCAAATGAATAGAATCGATCACCTATTTCATTAACTTGATTGCTAAATGTGGTAGGGTCTGCAAAATTCAAATACCATGAACTTTCAAATGCGATGCCCTGTACATCATTACCTGTGGCTGAGAAGGTATTATATTGCTCATCTCTATATGAGGTACCAACTATAGCCGTTACATTATGGTCACCAAAATTATCTTTATAAGTCAATGTATTATCCCATAATTGATTTGAGAACTTTACTTCAGCACGTCTAATAGATGATCTTTCGCGTTGAGAATTTTCAGAAATAAAATATGGTAACCTAACATTACGTTCTGAAAGCGTTGAATAATCATGGCTATAAGAAGTTTTAAACTTCAACTTGTCCGTAATAAGGTCAACTTCTAAAAACATACTTGCTAAGATTTTTCTAATCTTTAGTTGGTTATCATTAAAAGTCATTGCTGGAAATGGGTTTTGTGAACCACGGTAACCTAACACGGTCGCATCTGAAAAAGGAATAGGCGTTGCCTCTGTATTTAAAGGGTCAAAAACAGGTAAAATTGGTACTGCAAAATACGCCTGAAACCATGCTCCATTTTCTGGACTATATTGTGTAGCATTACTAAAAATAGCATTAGTACCAACTTTTATTTTATCAGAAAGATTAACCTCTATATTAGATTGTATATTGAAACGTTCATACTCGTTTTTCATATCTAGAATTCCTTCTTGAGAAAAATAACTAGTATTAACACCGTAAGTTGTATTTTGCCCTCCACCAGTAACACCAATACTATGGCTAGAGATAGGGGCTACTCTCAAAACCTCTTTATACCAATCAGTATTTACATTAGGGATATTTGGATTAACCCTACTTCTACCAAAACGTTGAATTGCATTTTCAACAAATTCTATATCTGCTTGAGATTCAGATTCATAAGCCATAGTGACAAATTGCTCTGCATTTGCCATTTTCACAACATTCTGAGCGTTTTGATATCCAGAATAACCTCTATATGTAAATACAGGCTTTTGTTCTAGCTTACCATTTTTAGTTTCTATTATAATAACACCATTAACACCTCTTTGACCAAAAATCGCAATAGAAGAAGCATCTTTTAGTACCGAAATCGATTCGATTTGACTGGTATCCAAAAAATCTATATTGTCATAAAACATGCCGTCTACAACGAATAGTGGGTTATTTCCTGCTAAATACGAATTCACTCCTCGTACCCTAATATTTGGTGATGCACCAGGCGATCCGTTACTAGTTATTTGTACACCTGCCACTTTACCTTGAAGTGACTGCATAACATTGCTATTGGGTGTTTTCTCAATATCTTCCGATTTAACTGTTGAAATTGCACCTGTTAAATCTTCTTTTTTCTGTGTACCATAACCTACAACAACTACCTCATTTAAAGATTCGAAATCTTCAACTAAAGAAATATTAATAATAGATTGATTGATCACCGCAATCGTTTGCGATTTAAACCCTAAATAACTGAACTCAAGTTCTTCTCCAGATTGTACCGTAATTGAGTACCTTCCTTCAAAATCAGTTGTTGTACCCCTACTTGTTGCTTTAACTGTAACATTAACACCAGGAAGAGGCAATTCATCACCAGCGCTTGTTACAAGTCCGGTGACCTCTGTTTGCTGACACCAGCTACTCAAAGTAAAAAGCAAAAGTAATAATAGACTAAATTTAGTTTTCATACATTAATTAAATTAGATTGAAGAGTTAGTTTTTCTGAATCTAAATGTATAATCTAAATGTTAAATATTGTTAAGATTGATTTACATTTTAAATACGCCACACAAGAACAATCTTCAAAAAAGTCAATGAAAATCTAATTTGACGTAGTATAAAACTAAGTAAAAAACAGATAGTATCTAAGACATTTAACTAACTGACGTAGTAATGACGTATATTAAAAACTGTATTTATGCAAAATAAGAGGGTGATTATTTAATATTTAATAAATATTCTGACAAAGAAATGTCATTTTCTAAATTAAGCTTCTTTTTTAATCTATATCTATGTGTTTCTACACCTCTTATGGATATGTTCATTAAAGGTGCAATCTCTTTTGTGGCTAAATTCATTTTGATGTATGCGCAAATTTTTAAATCCTTTGAGGTTAGCTTAGGGTGATTCCTTTTTAATATTTCGAAAAACTCATCATGTACTTGATTAAAATTCTCTTCAAAAACTTCCCATTCATCATTTCGTTCAATTGAATTGTCTACACGCTTAATCAGTTTTTTATATGAATAGAAGTTATTGAAACCCTCTCTGTTTACAGCTAATTCCTTTTTTATTTCTTGTAACATTTCATTTTTCTTTACTAGAGCCATGGCTGTATTGGCTAATTGTTTGCTTTTAATAGTAATTTCATTTTGCAATGACTCATTCCTAAGTTGCACAATTCGCTTTTCATTTTCAAGTGTCTTTTCTCTTAATATCTCTTGCTGTTCTTTTCTCAATTTAATTTTTAATAACCTTTGCTCCTTTTGAACCTTTTTGTGGTGCATAAAATAAAACAGCCCAGCAATAATTAGTATTAGTAGAATATATAATGCATAACCAATATTACCTTTATACCATGGTGGTAAAACATCTATAGAAATCACATTGGCTGAAGATATATTGCCAGAACCATCTTTGGTCCTAAGGGAAATACTGTACTCACCCTCAACTAGACTAGATAATTCTAAAATTCTATTTTCTATTTTGTCCCACTCATTTCCTAACTCTGCAATACTATATTCAAAAAAATGATTATTAGACTGTGCTGAGGATAACTCAATAGTAATATTTTCATTATGCTTTACATTTAAAAAATCCTCATTTAATTTTGAAAGATTAACATATTTACCACCAATGGTTAAGGTTTCAACAATTGGTTGATAGACATTATTATTAGCTTGAAAACCAGTATTGATAAACATAAAGCCATTATTTAAATTTAGAGCATAAATTGAATCTGCTACTTGAGAGACATGCTCATACCCTACTATGTATCTATCTTTTATATAATTATTATCGACATTTATTGCATTGCTAGGTTCTGTTAGTGACTTAAGACTAATAAACCCACTATTGTCTTTAAGCGCTAAAGGATTTATTCCTTTTTCAGAAATTATATAACTATCCTTGCCTAGTTTTTTATTAAGCAATTCATACGGCACAATAGAATCTAGGATAGGCTCATACTTTTGCCATCCATTATTCGTTTTAAATATTATATCGTTCTTAATATTATATACGCGTATATTATAATTTGAGTTTATGCCTTTAAACTCATAACTATCTACACTTAATATTGTGTCATAATCTTTATCAAATTGCACCTTATATATGCCTTTATACGCATGTGCAACCCAAGCATTATAGGGATTTTCAAAGACCAAAAACCGTGATGGCATAGTGGTCTTACCCATATGCTTTACTTCCCATTTGTTCTCTTGTTTTTTAAATTTAACCAAACCCGTATATGTACCTTGTATATATGTGTCCTTGAGTTCTGGCACCTTGTTTATGATCCATCCACCTGTAAAATCCGATATTTTAGTTATTGAACTTCCTTTAACTAAAAAAGTACCTTCGTTATGACCACAAAAAAGTTCATTATCTATGATTTGCAAATCCCATACTTGGCCTTGAGAACCTTCTATAAACTCTAATTTATCGTTTGAATTGAGCAGAAAAAGCCCAGTATTACTTCCTATATAAAGCACATTGTTAAAATTAACTATATCATAGACAGCACCTAACTTACCAGACACATCATTATAAAACCAATTAGGGCTATCTATATCAATACTTGCAATCCCATTGTCTAAGCCTAACCATAAGTTGTTTGAAGCATCAACCCATTGTCCTAGTACTGTATTATTAAGCAGTCCATTCTCCTTACTTATATGAAATTTTAACTTACCATCGCTATCAGTTAAATATAACCCATCCTTTATTGTTCCAAAAATCATTTTTCCATTGCTTAACAGCGAGAATTCATTTAGCTGGTTTTGTTTAATTTGGTCATTAATATCAAAGTTTGTAGAAACCAAATTTTTATTTTCAAGGTAATAGCTCCCTCTTAATGATGTCATTAACAAAAGCTTATCTTTATGCTTTTTTAAAGAAATTATCTTAGTATCTAATAATTTTTTATTAAAATAAAAAGGGGTCAAAACATCATCATCGAGAAGAAATATCCCTTTATTTAAAGTACAGATATATAAATTATTATCAACTATACTAAATGAAATTATTGTAGATTTCGGTCTTAGTTGTTTAACCTCATTATTATCATATATATATATATTTAAAAATGACCTGAATATAATTTTATCTTGAAATTTCACAATTCCCCATATCTCTTCGTTTGGAGATATTTTGTTCTTTAAGTTTTCACTTAACGAGTTGTACTTCAGTAAGCCTTTTTTATTTTTCTTCCAATATCCAAACTCTTCATAAGACCCTGTATATATTGTATCATCTACAGATAACACTGACCTAACAGTAGTTTTATTGGGCAATTGGTAAAACTTCCAATCCTTTGAATCGTATTCTAACAAACCACTATTGTTCGCTACATAGACCTTACCATCATCTGCCCTAGTTATGTCCCAATTTTGATTGCCTGCATTGTATTCCCCCAAATTGAAATTCTTAATTGCTGGGGAAAATTGACAAAAACTTTGTAATGAAAAAAAGATGATTATAATAACTGAAAACTTCTTCATTGTTTAAGAACAGTATTTACGTAAAAACGCTTTAAAAATAAGAATTTAAAAAGTAATTGATGTTTACTCAACTGAACATCTATATATGAGAGTTTTTATAAACTTACAGGCCACATCCTCTTATATCCTTATATCATTAACCAAAAAGCCCGATTCCATTGAATCGGCTTTTTGGTTTTTTAATGTGTGCTTTAAAGGTTCTCAAACAACAATTATCTCTCCCAAAAATCTTCTATTTCCTCTAAGGATTTACCTTTAGTTTCAGGAATGAATTTATAGGTTACAAAAACTATTATCAATATAAATGCTATAAAAATATAATATGGCAACGAACCGCTCCAAATTTCTCTATTGTTTACTTCACTTTCCATTACTACAGGGAACGATTGTGAAACTAAAAAATTAGCAGCCCATTGGGCAGCAACAGCAACTGACATAGCTACACTCCTAATTTTATTGGGAAACATCTCAGAAAGCAAAACCCAAACCACAGGTCCCATCGATAAAGCAAATGAACCTATAAAAACCAACACACCTATTAAAGAAATAACACCTACAACCTCGAACTGTAATGACAATGAAAGCAATAAGAAACCTACAATCATTCCAACTGACCCTATATAAAGTAATGGTTTTCTTCCAAGTTTGTCTACGGTATACATAGCGATGAAGGTAAATATTAAATTGACAAAGGCTAAAAGAATTTGTTGCTTAAGAACATCTTCTTTACCATAACCTAGAGCTTTTTCAAAGATATCGGCACCATAATAAAGCACGGCATTGATACCCGTAAATTGTTGCAGCATTGATAGAACTGTACCAATAACAATTATCACAAGTATTGCTTTTGAAAAATAATTGACTTTAACCTTGGTGTCTTCAACTTTAATAGACTGTTTTATCTCTCTAATTTCAATCAATGCTTCTTCTTGACCATGAATTTTGTTCAAAATTCTCAATGCCTTTTCATCTTCACCCTTAAGAGCGAGCCACCTTGGGCTTTTAGGAATAAAGAACATTAAGAAAAGAAAAAGAAAACTAGGTATTAATTCAGACCAGAACATGTGCTTCCATCCAAACGCAATATTTTCGGCTTCAGTTAAGCCGTTCCCAATAAAATACGTAGACAAAAACACTACAAAGAATCCAATCACAATAGCTAATTGATAATAGGTAACCATTTTACCTCTCACATTACTCGGTGCAATCTCTGCTATATACATTGGTGCGTTCATAGAGGCTATTCCAATACCTAAACCCCCTATAATTCTAAACATAACCAAAACAGTAACTGTTTCTGGCAAAACTTCAGGCAATCCAGAGCCCCAAGCTGAGACGGAAAATAAAATTGCTGACAGGATTAAAGACCACTTACGACCTACTTTGATACTTATAGGACCAGCCACAATGGCTCCGATAAAACAGCCTAAAAGTGCACTACCCACTACCCAACCTTTTGTTGCTGGGTCCAACTCAAAATACTTACTCAAGAAAAATTGAGCTCCATTAATAACACCTGTATCATACCCAAATAACAGACCTCCTAATGCTGAAACTGCAGCTATTAGAACTAAAAACATTTGCTTATTCATTGTTTATTTTGTTGATTAACATTAGTTTAAAAGGCTAAAAGGTTTTGTGTCCAGAAAAAGCAGACAAAAAACATCTTAAATTAATGATATAAGTTCAACTTATATTTGACTAATTTAACAGAAAATGTAAGGTATAAAATAAATTTCACCTTCTATATTTTGTTTAATTTTGAAATTTGAAAGTAACTAAAACAATAATTTTCGCTAAAAACCTTCTGTTTTATGCATATCAGAAATAACATTTCCCTTTACTCAGTTTTTATTTTAATCCTACTATTTTTTTGTTGTAAGCATGATAAAAATAACGCAAATAGCAAAAATAGAGAGAGCAGCAAAACAATTGAAACAGAAGAACCATACAAAATTCTAAAAGCACAACCTGCAGACCTGCCAACTCCTAAAGGCATGGTTTGGGTTGAAGGAAAAACATTTTTAAAAGGCGCTAAGGCAGGAGACAAATTCGCAATGCCAAGAGAAAAACCAGCGCATCAAGTTACTGTTGATGGCTTTTTTATGGACATCACAGAAATTACAAATAAAGCGTTTAAAGCATTCGTGAAAGAGACAAGCTATATTACTGTTGCAGAACGAGCAATAGATTGGGAAGAAATGAAGAAAGAACTTCCTCCTGACACAAAAAAACCACACGATTCCATATTACAGCCCGGAAGTTTAATTTTTAATAAAAACGTAAATACTATTGCCAATATGTCCAATTATAGTCAATGGTGGACTTGGAAAATCGGTGCCAACTGGAAACATCCCAAAGGTCCAAATAGTGATATTGAGGGTAAGGATAATTTCCCAGTTGTTCACATCGCTTTTGAAGATGCAAAGGCCTATTGCAAATGGGCTAATAGAAGACTTCCAACTGAAGCAGAATGGGAGTCTGCTGCTCAAGGCAAAGCTACAGACAATATATTTACATGGGGAAATGACTTTAAAGCTTTAAACAGCAATGCCAACACTTGGCAAGGTACTTTTCCTATAAAAAATAAAAGTACAGATGGTTTTGAATTGATAGCGCCCGTTAAATCCTATTCTGCAAATAGCCTTGGCATCCATGATATGATAGGCAATGTTTGGGAAATCACTACTGACCTATTTAATGTTAACTACTATAAGGAACTAGACAAATCCAAAGCTCAAATCAATCCAACAGGTGCTTCACAATCCTATAACCCGAGCAATCCATACCAAACAGAAATAGTAATTAAAGGCGGTTCCTTTCTCTGCCACGAAACTTATTGTGCTAGTTTTAGGATTTCCGCACGTATGGGCATGAGCTTAGACTCTGGTTCTGATCACACAGGATTTAGAACTGTTGCTACTGCAGATATGTTAACAAAATAAATTGTTCTATTTATTTAAATCACTCCAAAATCAAATTAATTGAACCAAAAAAAGCTTTAATTCTTGAAAAATTAAAATAACATAATAGTTCCGTGTTCTAAGTACAAAAGCAAATACGTTACGATACCTATTAATAAAGACAATTCCCCTAAATTTGCAACGTTATATTTAAGCCTTGGATACATCTGAAGACATAGAACCAAAAACAACTAAAAAAAAACCATACCGTTGGCTTCGGCGAACTCTTCGTGTATTGGCAGGTATTCTGCTATTTTTAATCCTGGTCATTCTTTTTATTAGAAGCCCTTGGGGACAAAGTATCATAGTGGATAAAGTTGTAAACTATGTTTCAAACAAGACCGACACCAAAGTTGAAATCGAAAAACTTTTTATAACATTTAACGGAAACGTACAGTTAGACGGATTGTACTTAGAAGACAAGAAAGGAGATACTTTAGTTTATTCAAAATCACTTGAAGCAGATATTCCACTGTGGGCAACTATAAGCGGAGAAGCTGTTGGAGTAGACAACTTATATTGGGATGGTCTTAAAGCAAATATTATAAGAAAAGACACTATTGCTGGCTATAATTTTCAATTTTTAATTGATGCTTTAGCTCCTGCTGATTCTACTACTGTTACAAAAACTTCTGAAAGCAAACCTTTAAATTTAGTTATTGGTGATCTTAACCTAACAAACATCGATGTTAAATTTAACGATGAAGTTGTTGGTATAGACAGTGATTTTAAAATTGATGAGCTTGAAGCGGAGATGGAAACAACTGATATTGAAAAAATGATATTCGATGCATCAGACGTTAAATTAAGTGGTGCCAATATTAAATTTATTCAAAAACCGGTTGTTATAGATACAACAGCGCAAGATGTGCCATTACCAAAATTTTCTGTAGAATCACTTACTCTGAAAAATGTAATTGGATATTACCAATCACAACCCGACCGAATTATTGCCGATTTAGATATTTCAAGCTTCTATGCTGAAATTCCAAAATTAAATTTAGCAGAAAGTGATTTCATTTTAAATGAAGTTGAATTAAAAAATTCTAAAATAGATATAAAAACAGAAACTGAAGAGCGTTTAACTTCAGACTACGCTACAGACACTTCAAACAATACAACGAATACCTTTGAATGGCCTAAAATAAAAGCTGAAGTTTCAGGTTTAAATCTTGAAAATAACAACATAACATTTACTATTGGTAACCCAACTCCAACAACAAACGTTTTTAACCCTAATGCCATTGCTTTATCCAACCTAACATTAAAGGCGTACGGCATTTACATAAAAGAACAAGAAGCAGGTATAAATATTGATCAGTTTAATTTCAATGAAAAATCTGGTCTTAATTTAAAACAACTCGCCGTTGATTTTAAATTAAGCAATAAACAAATGCATTTAAATGAGCTTAACCTTCATCTTAACAATAATAAAGTAAATGGCTATGCTCAACTAAACTACACTACATTCAATCAGTTTTTAGAGTCCCCAGAAACCACATCTGTCACTGCCAATTTACCGTCTTTTAGTATTTCACTTCAAGATATATTCAAATTTCAACCAGAACTTAAAAACAACACGTATTTACAGACCTTAAGTAAAAAACAAATTACAGGAAACGTTAATGCATCAGGAACTTTGGCGTCAGTAACTTTCCCGAATGCTAAAGTAAATTGGGGAAAAACAACCCAAATAATGGCAAGTGGTTCTTTAAAAAATACAACTAAGCCTGATAGTCTGAAATTTGAAATTCCAAAATTTTCTGCAACTACAAAAGGTTCAGATTTAGTGCAGTTTTTCAATGAAGAAGAACTTGGTATAAGTTTACCAAAAGACATTGAACTTTCAGGCAGAATAAGTGGTTCTCCCAATGACCTTACAACCAAAGCAAAATTAACCACCACACAAGGTGTTGCATCTGTAGAGGGGAATTTTAAAAACCAAAATACAATTGCTTATGATGCCATGGTAAGCATAGAAAATTATAAAGTAGATGAACTGCTAAACAATCCACAGTTTGGTGGCTTAAGTCTTACATTAAAGTCTGAAGGAAGCGGAAAAACCATCAATTCTCTAGATGCGACATTAGACGCTACAATTTCAAAATTTCAGCTTAATGATTACGCCATTAATGACTTAAAACTTAACGGTTCTGTTAAAAACGGAACAGGAAGAGTCATTTCAAAATATAAAGATGACAACCTCAATTTAAAATTAGACGGCTTGGTTGTGTTAGATTCCATAGCTCCTGAGGCAACGGTTGAATTGGATATAATTGGTGCAGACCTACAAGCCCTAGGCTTTATGCAGCGAAATGTAAAAACAGGAATGGAAATTTTCGTGGATTTTAAAGGCAGTAGCGATACATATGACGTTACTGCAATTGTAGAAGATGGTGTTGTGGTTTATGATAATAAAACTTATTTATTGGGTTCAGTTGAAGCTTTGGGCCATATTTCTAAAGACACCACATCTGTTTTTGTGAGCAATAAAATGTTAGACATTAATTTAAAATCCAATACAGATCCACAAACGTTTAGCAAGTCCATAAGGAGACATATTTTAGGCTATTTTTATAGAGACGAAAAAGTTTCTGATACAATTACAGATCCTGTAAACCTCAAGGTAGAAGGTAAAATTTCACAATCTCCATTATTGAATGATGTCTTTTTAGTTAATGTACAAGATTTGGACACCATTGACATTTCTGTAGATTTTAACGAAAAAGCCAGAAAACTTAAAGCCAACATTACCGCTCCACATATTAATTATGCAGGTAACGAATTAGACAGTTTAGCATTCTCTATAGACACTGACAAAACAAATTTCGATTTTAATTTAGGATTTAAAAATATTACTGCAGGTCCTTTAGATATACCACGAACCATCATTACTGGCAATCAATCCAATAATGAGCTCTCGTTAAACTTCTTAGGTTACCAAGATGATGTAACATTGATGAATGTTAATACTAAAATCACTGGTAGTAGAGAGCAATTAAGATTCACTGTAAATCCAGATAGCTTAATATTAAATAAGAGTAAATGGACAATTCCCGCTTCTAATGAGGTAATCCTAACAGATAACAACATTGAATTTAACGATTTCAAAATTTCAAAGAACAATCAATCTATTGAGGTGACGGATAAACTTCCAGGCATTACAAAAAGTCATGCAGCTTTAGATTTTAAGAATTTTAAATTGAGTGAAGTTTTTAATTACCTCAATCCTGAAACTAAATTAGCTACAGGTCAACTCAATGGAAATTTTGTTTTAGAAGAACCTTTTGGCCAGACTGGTATTGTAGCCAATTTAAATATAAAACAGCTGGAGGTTTTAAAAACCGACCTTGGCACACTTACCGTCGAAGCTAAATCCCTAGGAGGCAGTAATTACGATTTTAATTCCGCCCTAAAAGGTGGTGATGTAGATTTAGATTTACAAGGAGATTATGTAGCAACAAATGAAAGTGCCAATCTTGACCTTGATTTAGACATTAACCAATTTAAAATGGAAGCCCTAAACACCTTGTCATTGGGAGAAATTGAAGAGGGAAAGGGAAGTTTCTCTGGGCAGTTTAAAGTTACAGGCACCACAAAAGACCTTCAGTACAATGGACAACTTAATTTTAATAATGCCAATTTCAAAATATCAAAACTTAACACCAAGTTTACGCTTCAAGATGAAACTTTAAATGTTGATAACAGTGGTTTGTCCATGTCTAATTTTACAGTTAAAGATGTTAACAACAATGAACTCGTATTATCAGGAGAAATAGGAACTGAGAATTTCTTGAATCCAACGTTCAACCTCGATCTAAAGGCTAACGATTTTCAGGTTTTAGATGCAAACCAAGAAGACAATGAAGCCTTTTACGGAAAAGCTTCTTTTGATGCTGATGCAAAACTTACAGGAGATTTACAAATTCCTAAATTAAATGCAGATGTCACTTTGGGCTCAGATACAGATTTTGTTTACGTAATGCCGTCTAGTCTTGCCAGTGTAGAAGAACGTGATGGAGTTGTGGTGTTTGTAAATCGCGAAAACCCAGATGCCATCTTAACTGAAACCGAAGAGCAGACTGCAACTATAAAAGGATTTGATATTAAATCTTTAATTAAAGTTGGGAAAGAAGCTGCTGTTACTATAATTATTGACGAAGAAACTGGTGATAATTTTAAGGTTTCTGGCGATGGTGATTTTAACCTTACCATGTCACCCAATGGTAGAATCAACCTTTCGGGTGTTTATGAAATATCTAGTGGACATTACGAATTGAACCTTTATAATTTAGTAAACAGAAAGTTTTTACTGGCTGAAGGTAGCCGTGTTACTTGGTCTGGTGATCCGTTTGATGCCAAATTAGATGTAAGAGCCATATACAACCTAGAAACTTCAGCATCTTCTTTAATGGCACCTCAGATATCAGGCGCAGATCCTTCTGTAAAAACAAAATATAGACAAGTGCTTCCTTTTAATGTCTATTTAAATATTGATGGTGAGCTGTTGCAGCCAAAAATCTCATTTCAGTTAGATATGCCTGAAGAAGAACAAGGAGCAATTGGTGGCCAAGTTTACGGAAGAGTACAACAGGTAAATCAGCAAGAAGGAGAATTAAACAGACAAGTATTTTCATTATTGGTACTCAATCGTTTTTATCCAGATCCTGGAAGTGACGGTAGTACAGGTGGTTTTGCCACAGTAGCAAGGGACAATTTAAATGATGCCGTATCAGAACAGCTCAATGCCTTTTCTGATAAAATATTAGGAAACACTGGTATTGAACTCGATTTTGGTTTGGATAGCTATACAGATTACCAAGGAGATGCACCTACAGATAGAACACAACTAGATATTGCTGCACAAAAAAAACTATTCAATGACAGATTAGTTGTACGGGTTGGTAGTGAAGTAGATATTCAGGGCAGTGACACCTCTGGCGAAGCTACTCCATTAATTGGCAATGTAAGTTTAGAATATATCTTAACCGAAGATGGGAGATACCGTTTAAAAGGATTTAGAAGAAATGAATTTGAAAACGTTATAGATGGCCAAACCATTACCAGTGGCATTGCTTTGATTTTTACACAAGAATTCAATCGTTTTTCCGAACTCTGGGATGCTATCTTTAGAGCCCAAAAAGAGAAAAAAGAACAACTCAAAAAAGAAAAAGAGGAAGCCGAAGCAGCTATAAAAGCTAAAGAGGAAGAGACAACAGAAAGTCTAGAAAAGAAAAAGAATTAGTTTGAAAAAAGCATATCAAAACAGCATCTATTTATTAGTAATTACAATTATACTTTATTCTTGTAGTGTTAAAAAATACATCCCAGAAGAAGAGCGTCTATATACCTGTCTCTTATACACATCTCCGAGCCCACGAGACCGAGGCTGATCTC
>OJDK01000350.1_pt1 | contig 21428 bp, 22 predicted proteins | sample 1592791 | NCBI WGS metagenome assembly OJDK01 (sample SAMN05416878, study PRJEB24817) | seawater metagenome | isolation source: Sea water | place: Canada:Atlantic | collected 2013-11
CACGTAAGGAGTCGTCGGCAGCGTCAGATGTGTATAAGAGACAGTTATAATATTGGCCCATTTTAATTCGGTCTCTTCATTAGAATAATGTATTTTCTCAATTACCAAATTCTTCATTTTCTCAATAAGCTGACTTTTACGGTCGTCAATCAAACTAAATCCTGCATTTTGTAGCTTTTTTTGCAAAGATTTTTTTTCGAATTCGTTAAGCATCGAAACCAATTCTACTTCTCCTAACTTGACAGCTTTGTAATCAATGTTCAATCCTACCAAAATTTGGGAAACTGCGGATATACATCTCGGACAGACCATATTTTTAATGTGGATGGTATTATTCATAGGTTGAAAAAATGCCTAATAAAATCTAAATTTAGATATATGATTAGTATTACGGCAGCCAAGAATATGGCTGCTATTGCCGAAATTCCGATAACCTTATCTTTTTTTGAAATCGGATTTTTCTGTTTATATGTATTTTTTTTGTTTTTTCTTCTATTTCTTCTACTTTCACTCATCATCTTTCTCCTCTTTAAAATATTAAAGGCTGAAGAATCCGCTTACCAATTAACTCTAAGCCTGATTAGTTTAACGTATCTCTAACCTCACCACAGGTTAACATTGCTTCGCCATAATATGGGTTACGGACTTCTTCCTCTAAACTTATCCAGTACGCTCCCTTATTATTGTCTGCCATTGGACAAAACTGGATATAAACATTTTCATTGACCCCAAAGAGCTGCACACTACTTATCATATGCGCAGACAAATGCTTAAAATGCCCTCTTTGTTTTGAAATATCCGTATTGCTTGAAATAGCATTTGCCGAAGTGTTTAATTCCTTTTGAATTGTCATCCAATGGTTATGTGCTGTTTCATCGGACAACAACTTCATATCTACATTTTTCAGGGATCGTATTATTTGTTTTCCTGCTTGCTGTGCATTTTTGGCATCATCATTTACCAGAGCATCTTTCAAAAGAATATAATCATCAAACACCTGTTTTAACTGGCCTTGAAATTTGTTTGAAACAGCTATTCTTTCTTTCATTTCTGAATGGTCAGTATTCCCCTTACTATCTCCAGAATTGTTTCCTTGCATACCTAAATGCCCTTCGTGACCGGTCATTGTTTTGCCACCAGCTGTGTTCATCATAGATTTTTTGCCTTGTAATTGTGCAGCAGCATCTACTGTAAACGTGCCATTAGTTACCACTTCATCACCATTTTGAAGACCTTCAATTATGGTATAGGTGTCTCCATTGGCATTACCGAGTAAGACTTCTCTCATTTCAAAAATAGCTTCGTTAGGATTAGTTTTAACATAAACCACAGAACGTTCACCAGTCCACATCACAGCTGTAGCAGGAACTGTTATTTTACTTGAAGTGCTTTCTTGAGCACCTTCAATTTTACCTTCGACAAACATACCTGGTTTAAATAGGTCGTTCTTATTATTAAGTACTGCTCTAACTACGACGGTACGTGTAGAAGAATTTAATAAAGGGTCAATAAATGAAACTTTTGCATCAAATACTTCATTGCGATACGCATTGGTAGTCACTTTAATGGTTTGACCAACTTTCAAGGAAGCAATCTGATTCTCATAGGCATCAAATTCTGCCCAAACCGTATTGAGATTTGCTATTTTATATAATGGTTGTCCTTGTTTTACATAGTCACCCTCTTCTACCATTTTATGCGTTACTGTCCCAGAAACGGTTGCATAAACAGGGAAATTTTCTTGCACTTTTCCGGCGGTCTCTATAGCATTAATTTGCTTTTCAGAAAGTTTCCAAAGCTTTAGTTTATTCCTCACAGCTTTATAGAGTGCTGGCTGTGATTCCTTCAACGATGCAGCCGTGAGTAATTCTTGTTGGGCAGAAACTAATTCAGGTGAATAAATAGTTGCTAAACGCTGTCCGGCACCTACACGTTCTCCTGTAGTATTAACATAGAGGTTTTCAATTCTTCCACCAAAATAGGTGACCTGCACAGCGTTGGATTCTTCATTGGGCTTTATCTTTCCAGATAGTTTTAATGTGCCACTACCCATCTGACTTTGTCCTACGACCGACGTTTGTATGTTAGCCAGTGCCATTGCATTTTCGGTCATCTTAATCTCATCCGCAGACAGACCGTCTGCTCCAGCCTCAGCTGGAATGAGGTCCATTCCGCAGATTGGGCAATCGCCAGGTTCGGGTTGCATAATTTGTGGGTGCATTGAGCAAGTCCACATCTGCTCAGCACTTTCACCTGAATGATCGTGCGAATCTGACATATCCGACAAGTCCTTTATCGCCTGTTCATCATTTCCTGACCCTCCAAATATGAGCCATCCTCCCAATAGCCCTACTACTAAGGCAAGGCCAATAAATATTAAATTCTTTTTCATAATATTAGTTTTAAAAGAAATAGCGCAAGTACTATTCCTCTTTTTTGTTTTCCAATCTGTAAATAATCTTTTTCATTTGTGCGATCTCACGCAACTGTGCTTCTATGATTTCCTCAGCAAGTTTTTTGGCTTCTGGGTCTTTTATGTCGGCTCTTTTACTTGTTAAGATTGCAATAGAGTGGTGTGGAATCATTGCTTTCATCCAGAGAACGTCACCTACTGTTGATTTTTGTTCGCGTACCAGACCCAATGCACTCACAAAAAGTATTAAACTCCCCAAATAAATAGCTATGTTCTTTTTCTTGTTCTTATACATATTTAGCATTAATGACAACATAATTACTGCCATTGCAGCTATACCGAGGCAAACCATATAAAATCTTGTAAGGCTAAACCAAACGTGATCCCATTCGTAGGTATTTAGGTACATTGTGATGTACATTGCTATAAATGAAAGCCCAAGCATAGCCATAAACTTTCCGTAAGTATTTTTCTTCATTCCGTCTTGTGTGTTTTCTTTTGAATCCATTGTTTTTGGTTTTTAAGTTATTATCTATTTAAGCTTCTTCTTTAATTTTCTGATTGATGGGGAACTGATGTACCATAGTACAAAACCACTTAAGACTGTTATCAATCCCAAAAGTGAAAATGCCCTTAATAGCAACGTGTTGAAATTATCCCTTCCCTGATAATCCATTGTATGGGTCATCCAAAGAAAATCAAACCAGCGCCAGTCCCTATGTCTCACCGTTTGAAAAGCGCCATTCTCAACCGCCACATAGGCTTTTAAGTTTTGTGGTGTCTCATAAGAAATTTCATAGGCTGGAAGTGGGCGACCGCGATATTCGTGATGTGCTCCTACAGAATCGACTAATTGAATTTTTGCTATTTCCAAATCGTTCAACATATACCTATTTGCAACTTGTTGAGCCTCTTCTTTAGTAATTCCATTTTTCCCTTGTCCTGTTCTGGCATTATAAAGCTGTGCTTCATTTATCCAATAGTAAGGTTCATTTGCTATTTCCAGTAATTCCAAAGATTGGACGGGTTCTTTAGTAGCGAGTTGGGATGTGCCGAGCAAATCATTAAATGAGGTCTGTACAGGTGCTTCTTTCTTAAATTGGTCACCGTGTATCTCGTCGATGTCCGTCCAGCTGAAATACATCCCACTAATCGTCCACATCAAGAACTGAATACCTAAAAAGATACCCAAGTAGCGGTGTGCTTTTCTAATCCATTTCGCTGTTTTTCTGTTGACCATATTACTTTATTTCGAAAGGAAACTCAATCGTTACTTTTTCCCAACTCATTGAGATTGTTCCTGAGGTCTCTGTTGTTTTGTTTATTTTGTACTCTAAATGTTCCTTGATTTCTTCGGAAATTTTAGGCGTTGCTTTAAATCGTAATACATCATCGCTCGCATCATAGTCATCCTTTCCGTGCTGATTCCAATTTCTGTTGAAAATGACAGTCCATTCTTCTTGATTCGGAATAGCAAAAAATCCATATTTTCCGGCTTTCAATACCTTGCCATCAATTTCTAAATCCTTATCTGTTTCCAACCAAGTGGCCATATGGGCACCAGCCTGCCAGACTTGGTCATACGCCAACAGTCCACCAAAAATTATTCTATTCCTTACTCCTGGGGAAGAGTAATCGATATGAATATGAGCATCGCCAACCATTGCCATTGTTTCGGTATGCGGACTTAATGGTTTTTTCTTGTCGGGTTCAGCGGTTTGAGAAACTGTTTCTATTTCTTCCTTCACAACTTCTTTGGTCTCTTTACTTTCTTGTTTGCAAGAGACTATTAGAGAAATGATTAATACTACAGAAAAATGGATGTGTTTTTTCATTATATTTTACTTTGTATTTCTTGATGAAGAGTGCGTTTTAATGATTTTCCATTTCCCATCTATCTTCTTAAGGATAGAAGTTGCCACCCCTTTTTTCTTTATCGTTCTACTATTGCCTTCATCATCTGGGTTGAGAACGATAGTGTAGATATAGGTTTCGGTAGTAAAGGCGTAGGGCAAATCTACTTCTGCATCAATTTCATAATCTGAAAATTCAAACTTCTTGAAATGACCTAATTCTGGCCCTAAATGATGTTCTATATAGTGTGCGTATGAGCCTTCAACACCGCCAGATTCAAAAACTTCTGAGTCTTTTGTAAACAACTCAAAGGTGCCTTCAGTCGTCAGGTTTTGCAGCGCATCCTTATAGGTTTTCATTACTTTTAGAACAGCTTCTTTCTCGGTGCCTAAATCTACATTTTGGCTAAACATTTGGCCTGTGGCAAACGTAAGTAGCATTAGGATTGTTGTTAATTTTAGAGTTTTCATAATTTTAGTTATTAAGGGTTATTTATTTACTCGAATTCTATTCACGTTTGCGATTCCAAATACAAGGACAAAAAATCTGAGGGCCACCTCAAGTGCCACCAAGGTTTTAGCTGTAACCGTTATCGGGATTATATCGCCGTAGCCTACAGATGAAAATGTAATTAGACTGAAATAGGACATATCGAAAAATACCAACAGCCCGTTATTTCCCGAACTATAATTTATCTTGAAATGAGTAGAATCAAAAAAATGTAATGCTGTATAGTCTATAGCGAATGAAAGTACAATCAGGACAATTAAAAATCCGAATAACACTAAAACGTGGCTCAGCAAATGGCTCTGTCCGATAATTTTCATTAATTGATTAAAGGATAGGGCTATGATAAATCCTATCTTTGTTAGTGTTATGGCCAATAGTATAGTCACTGCGTAAGTAGCATTAATATTAGGCAAGACATACAGCCCGATAGCTGAAGCTATAAGCACTACCAATAGTACGTACTTTGAACTATTGAAAAGTTGCCTATAAAAGGCTGCCGTGGTTTCTATGTCCTTTTTGTCACTCATTGTTTTGAGGGTTTTATAAAAATTTCTTTATATGTTTTTGTTTCAGTTTCGTTTATTCGTCTAACAATGTGTTTTTTATGTATGCCCTTTCTGTTTTCAAGTCCCATTGAACCCAGCAACTCTTTAAAGGCTTCCATTGTGTTTTTATGGTAATTGGCTACTTTGGTCTTCTTGTCTTCCACAACTAATGACGCTACCCTTGACGGTACCATTGTGGTTATGCCGGTAGGACAAGTATCTAAATTGCATTTTAAGGACTGCACACACCCCAAGGCAAACATCATTCCTCTGGCACTATAACAGGTATCTGCGCCGAGTGCCAACATTCTATAGATATCAAAAGCCGAAATGATTTTACCAGCTGCCATTAATTTTATCTCATCTCGCAAGTCATAATTTTTAAGAATCCGGTTTGCGAAATGAATAGCTTCAACTATCGGCAGCCCTGCCCAATGAAGTGATTCCATATGGGCAGCGCCCGTGCCTCCTTCGGCACCGTCAATGGCAATGAAGTCTGGATAATTTTGCGTTTCAGCGAAAGATTGAACCATTCTTTCAAATTCATCTTTTTGTCCAATACATAGTTTAATGCCAATTGGTTTGCCATTGGAAAGCTCTCTCAATTTTTCAATGAAAGAAATCATCTCTTCATCGTTTCCAAATGCCGAATGATGCGGTGGCGATAGTATTTCGGTACCCTTTTCAACATCCCTGAATTTTGCGATTTCTTCTGTGTTTTTCTTTGCAGGCAGTATAGCTCCAAATCCTGGTTTAGCTCCTTGCGAGATTTTAATTTCAATCATTTTGACCACCTCGTACAAGGCAATTTCCTGAAACTTTTCGGGGTCGAAATTACCTTCTTCAGTACGGCATCCGAAGTAACCGGTTCCGATTTGAAATATGATATCAGCCCCATACTCCTGATGATAGGGTGTAAAGCCACCTTCACCCGTATTTTGGGCAAAACCAGCTATTTTAGCACCGCCATTAAGGGCTAAGGTCGCATTTTTGCTTATTGAGCCATAGCTCATTCCCGCAAGATTCAGAATGCTTGCAGAATAGGGCTTATCACATTTGGAACTTCCAAATGTTACTCTAAAATCATCGTTGACTTCTTTTGCCGGATAGGTGGAATGTGTAAACCATTCACGACCAACTTTATCATACGGTATTTGTGTACCAAAAGGTTGACTTTTATTAGCATTCGCAGCACGTTTATAGACTATTTCTTTTTGTATCCAGTTAAAGGGCTTTCCTTCCGTCCTATTAAGCAAAACGGTTTCTTGGACAACGTGTCGTTGTTTTTCCAGAAAATTGGTAATTCTACCAAATAATGGAAAGGTACGTCTAATGTTATCTGATTTATGAAAATAATCGATTAGTCCTAAAATCAAGAAAGGAAGTAATACCAATGCAAGCCACCACAACAAGGGGTACATAATGATTATGGTTGCTACCGCCAAAACCAATATGATGCTCGTTATGATAAATCCTTTTCTCATAATCTTTGTTTAATGTGAATGCCCATCTCTTTCCTGGTGACCTTCTTCACTTTCGGTTTCAATATAATTTCCTTGTGGGCCCACTCCCTCTATATATACCAACTGTGAACCATAATGTCCTGCTTCGGAAACTGAATATGCCGAAAAGGCCATAACTACAAAAACTGCTATTTCAAAACCACGCTTTAGTTTGACCCAAAACAGGCTTACTATTTTCAGAACTGCTGCAAGGGCACTTGACCATAGTGTCCAATCGGCATATTTATCGTGTTGTTCCAGTACGCTTTTTGCCATTTCGGTAAGTCCTTCTGTATGCGGGTGCACAAATGTTCCAGCGACATACGCCCCAATAAACCCAGACCCTACCATTAAGAGAATTACCCAGTCCATTGTCCGGTTCAAGGTAAACAACTGTATCAATTGTAAAACCACCGCTAACAGCAATAGTACAATGGGAAAATGTACGACCATAGGGTGTAGGTTGGGAAACGCATCAAAATCTGCTTTTACGGAATCTGATTGTACAGCTGATGCTATACTGGCCGATAATTCAGTTGCATCAAGGCTATTTCGTTCTTCATTTAAGGCAAAGGTTTTGGTCAAACTACCTAAGAAGGCAATGACCAAAATGGCTGAAAAAAAATGTTTTGTTTTCATCTCTTACGGTTTTTAATTAGTACCCAATTAGTTGCAGTACCAAAGTCCCAAGAACTATGCTGGCTATGATAGCGTACACGATATAATTGAACCACTTTTTTAACGGGTTTTTGATCTGTGCTTTGCTATTACCTGTATTGCAACAATCTTTCATTACCTATTTATTTTTCAGTTTTCTTTAATGAAGCTGAAACCCTAAATTTATACTTGATAATGAGAGGCGAACTGGTATTAACCAATCAACCATTTCAAATGTTCACCTCCCAAAACCAAGTACTCTTCACTAAACTTCTCTTTTTCAAAAGTTTTAAATTGCCTGACATAGGAAGAGAGATGTTATTATTTTAAGGGTTTAATCCCTCTCCCTTGTGCAGGCTGCTACTAACCAAATCAACTTTTCTATTTCACAAAATCTGTTGTGCCTATTTAAGAGAAAGGGTTTCATTAACCAACCAAACAGTATGCACCCTCTCTCTTATTAGGACTTAAATTTTTGCCTGACCTGGGAAGAAACTAACACTAACCATCATCTATTTTTCCTTCCCACGACAGGACTTAATGACTACTCAAGATATTCCGGACATTTTATGTATTCCGTTAACTAATAAACCAGAACAACAAAAAATGCTTAGGGAAGGGATTACCTACTGAATAGTCTTTTGTACTTTGCCGCATTTAAGCATTCTACTGCCGTAATATGGGTTTCTTATCTCGTTGTCTGTACTTAACCAAGCACTACCCTTATCGTACATAGGGCAAAATTGTTGGTACAGTGTGTTCTTTGTTCCTGTAATCGCCACCATATCCGTTATATCTTTGCTCAATGTTTTAAAATGCTCTCTTTGATGGTCAATAGCACTTTCAGCAATATGTTCTGAGTGTTCTGTAGCATCTTCAATAATATCGGCCAATTCTTCTTGTTGTTCTTTGGTATAGCTACTGGTATCAAAGGCTTTAAGAGAAGCTACCAATTTTGTGCCTTCTTGGGCTGCCTTTTTGCTATCGTCTGCCACCAAGGCATCTTTTAGACTGAAGTAATCATTTAAAATTGCTTCTGCTTTTGGATCACTGTTCATATTCATCATTTTACCGTGGTCCATTTTATGGTCCATCTTCATTTTTTCCTTTTCCTGTGCATTGGTAAAAGAAACTACCAACAACAACATAGTGGCTATACTCATTTTTAACTTTTTCATCTTTTTATTTTTTAATTATTTATAAGCTGTCTTTTAATTGTGTTACCCAATTGATTATTTCTTCTGCCTCTGCTTCTGAAAACCTTGCGTCTCTATGAATGAACGTATAAGAATCTAAAGGCATTTCGCCATTTTCAATCTGTTTGATGATAGACCTTAACTTACTGGTCTTTCTTCGGGTTGATAGTGAATTCCATTCGTTGAAATTTAGTTCGGCCTTGCCTTCTTTAATATGGTCTTCCAAAAACCAAGCAACAGGCTGAACTTTGTTATACCACGGGTATTGCGTATTATTACTGTGACAATCATAGCAGGATATCTGTAACTTATTTTGAATGTTCTTTGGAACATTATTGACCAACATAAAATCGGTGGAAGGAACAGAATCACTTTGGTTGCGCGTTGTGGGTATAAATTGAATCCCCACAAACGTTACCAATAACACAATCGCTATGATTTTTACTATTTTCATTTAGTTGATTTCTCGCTGCACTTTGCCACAGGTTAACATTTTGCTACCGTAGTAGGGATTACGCACTTCCTCTTTAGTACTTAACCACGCCGTACCGCCATCATACATAGGGCAAAACTGCTCATATAGTTTCATCTCTGTTCCTGTTATAGCAACCATATCTATTACATCTTTACTTAAAACTTTAAAGTGCTCTCGCTGATGTGCTATATCACTTTCTGAAATGTGTTCTGCGTGTTCAACTGCATCCTCAACAATATCCTTTAATTCGGATTGCTGGGCATCGGTATAATGTGAAGCGTCAAAATTTCCTAAGGATGTTGCGAGGGCTGCTCCCAACCCTTTGGCTTTGCCATTATCGTCTCCCACCAGGGCATTCTTTAAATTGAAATAGTCATTAAGAATCGCTTGTGCGTTACCGTGTCCATTCATTGCCGTATCCATACCTGCACCATCGTGATGACCGTCATTATCATCGTGATTCGGTTTTTCTTGATGCATCTCGTTGCTCATTGGTGCTGCCGGTTCATTTTTATTTCCGTCTTTACAAGCAGTAACACTAGCTAAAGCTAATGCGATTATGGGTATAATTAATTTTTGTCTAATCGTTTTCATCTTTGTTTATTTAAGGGTTATTTATTAATAGTTTTCTTTACCGACCCACATTTCAACATTTTATCGCCGAAATAGGGATTGGTTATTTCTTTAACATCGGCATACCAATAGGCACCTTCATTGTTAAATGCCATTGGGCAGAATTTTTTGTATATGGTTCCTTCAGATAGTGCATCTTCAAACATTGGCCCAGCCTTTTCGGTAAATTGTGCGAACAATTCTCTCAGGGTTTCAATGTCATCGGTATTGGCCATATCTTGTGCTAAGTTTTTCAGCTCCATCCTTTCTTCTTCAAAAGAGGCAGCCATATCCTTACTTATGGATCTTGCCTTTTCTGCATCGTCTCTTACAAGTGCCATCTTGATTTCAAGGTAATTGTGCCATACTTTTCCCGTCATTCCGTCAATAAAACCTTGGTCTGCGATATCTGCGGTTTTTTTCTTGGCCGCCTTCACCTCTTCAGGGGTGTTAATTTCTACGGTTTGTTTTTCCTTGCAGCTTACAATTGCAATGAATGCAAGGGTTAGAATTGAAGTTTTTAATAGTGTTTTCATTGTTTTTGAATTAAATTATTATTCTATAGTTTAAAATGTTTTGGGCCTAAATGGTCTAATATTTCTTTTAAATCTTGTCCTACGCTTTTTGCTATTTCTTCTATTTCAGATTTGTCAGAGATGCCCCAAGTTGTCTCAACGTCTTCGATAGAAACCTCGATTAAAGAAGCATCTTCGATTACTTTGATGCTAATTTTACAAGGCACGAGTGAGGTCATTTGGATATCGTTGGAAAGTAAGTTGGCAGCCGTTTCTTTATGACAAACCATCATAATTATTAGGTGAGACATATCGATGTCATAGTCCTTCAGATAGTCCGTAACATCCATTTCTCCGATGATGTCAAATCCTTTGTCTTTTAAAACATCTCTTAACTGTGTTAGTGCCTCATCAAAAGTTATGGAACCGTAGCGTCTAACAATACTGTAAGATGTGTTTCGGCTCTCAGTATAATTCTGACTATGCAATCTTTGTTTTTTGTCCTCGCTATTTTCCATACTATTTTTATTTCAATCGGTTGACAACATTTTTGAGCCTCTCTGTAATTTCATTGGCTACATCATTTAATTTTTCATTCTCAACTGCCTGCATCGATGCTAGCGGATTAATTGCCGCTACCTCTACTGTAGTTTCATTTTTTTGTTGAACTATAACATTGCAAGGCAACATTGTACCTATTTTATCTTCTGCTTCTAGAGCCTTATGAGCAATTGGTGGATTGCAAGCACCTAAGATTTGATATCTTCTGAAATCAACATCAAGTTTCTTCTTTAGCGTTTCATTTACATTGATTTCTGTTAGTATTCCGAAACCTTCTTTTTTCAGTTCCTCAGTAACCTTTTCCATTACTTTGTCAAAGTCCTCATTCAGGGTTTTATTGAAATAATAGTTCATCTTCTTAGTTTTTAGAGTTAATCGTTCGTTTTTGTTCTTCGTATTCCTCTTTTGATATTTCGCCCTTTGCAAAACGGTTGTCTAGTATATCCATAGAATTTTCCTTACTTCCAGAGTTTCGCAAACTTCCTCCTCTAAACAGTAATATGGCCAAAATCAAAATAATCGGTATTAGTATCCACCACCACCTCATCATAACTATATCTTTTAAATTGTTAAATAAACTGTTCTCATTGCCAATAGATTTCGGGAATTTACTGCCCTTTATTCTTCATCTTTTCTTTCATTTTCTTCATCATTTCTGGATTTTTTTTCATCATCTTCTGCATCATTTCTTTCATCATTTCGGGGTTCTCATCCATCATTTGCGACATTCTTTTTTTCATCGCTTTTTTCATTTCATCATTACCGTGGATTTTTTCCATAAGCATTTTTCTCCCTTTTTCGCTCTGCATCATTTTGTTAAGCATCTTCTCTTGCATCTTCACCTTCATTTCTGGGTTTTCATCCATCATCTTTTGCATATGCGATTGCATTTTTTCTTTCATCTCAGGGTTTTTCTGCATCATCACTTTCATATTGCCAGATTCCATTTGTTCCATATGGGATTTCATCAATATCATTTTGGCTTCTTCATTTTTTCGAGCCTCACTTATGAATGCAGCAAACTGAACAGGGTTTGAAATGATTTCTTCATAAACAGCATTTCTATTTTCTTCAACCTGCATAGTTTCACTTGCATTGAAAGTTGATTTGCAACCAACGAATGTTCCTAATATTCCTATTACCATTAAAAGTTTTACTGTTGTTTTCATTTTATTATTTTTTAAAATTTATAAATCGTCTATCTATTTTTCTTTTTCTTCACTTTTATTTTTTAGAAACCATTTTTCGCCTAAAAAAATCAATACCATCAGTATTGCAGCTACAATTACGACCAGTAGGTCGCTAGAAGCCTTTATCCATAAGAACGCGGCCAAAACAATACAATCCAATAATATAGCAGTATATAGAATAGAGGCACGGGCGTTTATCTCTTTTCTCATATTTTTAAGTACGCCCCAATGAATTCCTATATCCATAATTAGATAGAAAATAGCACCTAGTGAGGCAATTCTTGTAAGGTCAAAAAGAATGGTCATTGTAAGTGCCAATACCACGGTGTAAATGAGCATATGTTTTTGCAACTTACCAGGTAACCCAAAATGTTTATGGGGAATTAGATTCATCTGAGTTAGCATTGTAGTCATCCTTGACACTGCAAAAATGCTTGCTACCACACCTGAGATAGTAGCTATAATTGCGATACCCACCGTGAACCACAATCCGTACTTTCCGAAAGCAGGCCTTGATGCCTCGGCCAATGAATAGTCCTTAGCTTTGATTATTTCTTCAATAGTAAGGTTAGAAGAAACAGCAAATGCAACAAGTAGATATACCACGGTACAGATAACCAGTGATATTATAATTGCACGCCCTACATTTTTATTAGGATTGGTGATTTCCTCACCGCTATTTGTAATCGTGGTAAAGCCCTTATAAGCTAAGATTGAAAGGGCCAAGGCTCCTAAATAATTGGTAATGGGGTATTCTGTCAAACTTTCTGAAGGGACAACTTCAGAAAATGAAAATCCTGCCGCCCATAATCCACCAATGGCAAAAATTGCAATACCTCCAATTTTTAAAATAGCCATTGCAAAGGAAGATTTGCCAATGATATTGTTTCCAGAAATATTGATTAAAAACGCAACGATTAACAGCACTACCCCAAGGATAGGCACCCAAACACTATTGTCATTTATATCGAATAATTGAAGCGTGTACGAACCAAAAGTACGTGCTACCAAACTTTCATTAATGACCATTGAGAGTGCCATTAGCAATGCTCCAGAAGCTGTTACCGCACCCTTACCATATATCTTTTTTAGATAGGTAGCAATACCGCCAGCAGATGGATATGCATTGGAAAGTTTCACATACGTATATGCACTAAATCCTGAAATGATAGCGCCTACAAGAAATGCATACGGAAACCATTGCCCTGATAACTCAGCTACTTGTCCTAATAAGGCAAATATTCCTGCACCTATCATTACACCAGTACCAAGCGACACCGCTCCGGTTAAGCTCAAACTATTTTTCTTGTATTGTGCCATTTCTTAAAATCTTAGCGATAATCCACCACCTGCTCCAAATCGGTTGTCATAGCTCCCCATCAAAGAGAAATCACGACTCAAAACGAACTCTAAACCTACTTGCCAAGTAGTTTCTTCTTTAAAATCAGTTCCTTCCTCAAAATCTGTAACCCAACCAAAGTCCATTTGGTATTCGTACTCACCGTACAGTGCTACATTTCTAAATATCATTGTTGCTGTGGCGAAAGAGATTGTTGGTCTTAGTTTATTATCTATTCTCAAATCGGAATCTATAAGTAATGGAAGTAGATACCTCACACCGACTACACCCGTAGTGGAAATCTCATCAAGACTATCTTCGCCTTCATTTTCAACATTTACACCACCAAATACCCTGAAGTAACTATTGAGCCAACGCTCGTATGTAAACTCTGCTTCTAAATTTTCATTCCAACCATATTCTCCTCTTACTATGAACTGATTACGTATATTGGTTGCTGTATAAAACAATTCTGTCATATGGCTTGCGCCAGTAACTTCTCCCCAAGTCCACATATGGTCTGCTTCTGTAGTCAAATTAGTAATTGGATAGCCTTTTAATCTTTCATCCCGTGGTGTATCATAGCTGAAGACCCTCGCCATCCCACTATTTATATGGTAAAGTACGTGGCAATGGAAAAACCAATCGCCATACTCAACGGCATCAAATTCGATAACCACTTTCTGCATAGGTGCAACGTTTACAGTATGCTTTAACGGACTACGCTCGCCATTTTCATTAAGCACCCTAAAAAAGTGACCGTGTAGGTGCATAGGGTGGTGCATCATCGTCATATTGTTAAGGGTTATACGAACCACTTCGCCTTGATTGATTTTGATTTTATCGGTTTCAGAAAGCGGAACACCGTTGATAGACCATACGTAGCGATTCATATTTCCCGTTAGGTTGAAAAGCATTTCACGCACAGGTTTTCCGTCTTCAAACTCAGTGTTTCCTGGTGCTTTTAAATAGTTATAGTTAAATTCTGGATTTCCTCCTGTTTTCATATTGTCGCCAATAACCTTGTCTTGCGGCACGATATAGCCCATTTTCATTCCGCCGTTCATTTGCCCTTTGTCACTTTCCATTTTCATATCTTCGTGAGCCATTTCGTCGTGCTTCATTTTCGTGGAATCTTTGTCTTTCTGCATCCCATCCATCTGCATATTATCATCTTTCATATTCATTCCGTCCATCTGCATTCCATCCATCTTCATCGCATATTTTTTCATCTTTTCAATGGAATCGTTCTTTGAAGGATTGAACTTGGCTGCAGGTGCGCCCATTTTCATATCCATTGACATCATTTCTTGCATTTGCTTTATCAAGTCTGGTTTTGGAACTTTAGGCGCATTCAAAATTTTGCCGGTTCCTAAATAAGCTGATGCCTGACCAGAACCATCTTGTGAGGTAGCAAGTATTTCCAATTTTCCGCTTTCCGGGATGGTTACAATAAAGTCATAGGTTTCTGCAACACCAATTAGTGTTTTGTTTTTCTTTACGGGGACAACATCCAGTCCATCTGCTGAAACCAGCATTGGATCTTCGCCACCGAACGTGAGCCAGAAGTAAGAAGCAGCTGCGGCATTTATAAATCGTACTCTAACCTTTTCACCGGGACTGAAATCAGGATAATTCTGTTCTGCCCCTCCATTAATAAAAAACTTATCGTAATAATTATCTAAAATTGCCATATCGGGCATTCTGTACCACATCATTTCTAATTTTGCACCTACAGCTCCCTTGGCAATAACCTTATCCCAACTTTGTACTTGGTTTTTCTTTATAAGATACCACTCATTGCCACGCTTTAAGTTTCTAAGTTGTGTCTTGGGGTTTTCATCCATCCAATCTGAGAGGACGAGTACCAAGTCTTTGTCATATTCTAAATCAGTTTTTTTAGGATTGATTTGAATTGAGCCATAAACACCTCTTTGCTCTTGTAGACCTGTATGTGAATGATACCAGTACGTTCCTGATTGTTTCAGTGCGAATTTGTATTGTTGGGTTTCACCTGGTTTAATTGGTGGTGTAGTTAGATAAGGCACGCCGTCGAAAAAGTTTGGAAGAATTAAACCGTGCCAATGTACAGATGTTTCCTCATCCATTTTATTGGTCACGTTAATAATGGCAAACTCACCTTCATTAAACTCAAGATTAGGTCCTGGGATACCACCATTAATGGTCATAGCCTTGACATCTTTACCAGTAAAATTTACAGTCTCGTAGTCAATTGTCAGGTCATAGACTCGTTCTGGCCAATTATCTATATTTTCTTCACTCTTGTTAGCTACAAATTGTGCTATACTCTTTGTTGAAATAAGAAGCACAATTATCATCATCATTTTTCTAATCATTGTTCTCTGTTTTTAAATTCATATTACTACAATGCATTGTGATTAAATCATTTATCTTTTTTCGTTCAATTCTTAACTACTTAGATAATTAACCATAGCATACTCTGTATAATAGCCTTTAATGGATTCAATTAGGTTTATCTGAAACTTCAACTGAAGTTCCTGAACGTCCAATACGTCATTGAAATCTATCGTACCTGTCTCATAGTTCTTTATCAATATTTCTTCTGCGTCATTAGCCTGTTGTAAATTCTTCAGCTGAACATTAAACTTTATTTTCATACTGTTTCGGTTGTAATGAGCCTGTGCAAGAAGCGTTTCAAGTCTATTTAACCTATCTTCTTTTTGCGATGTAATCTCTAACTGTCTCAATTCATTTTGCTTGGTAATTGACTTGTACCTATTATTAAAAATTGGAATTGAGATTGAAACCATTGGCATCACGATATCCTTTCCGTTATCGGAAAAATTCATATCGGGACGCTCTGAAACCGGAACATAATCCAATCCAAAACCAATGTTTGGTGCACTCTCCTTTTGGTTTAATGCTTCTGACTGCTCAACAGATTCGTACAGCTTATCATATTTTAAAAGCTCTGGATTGAGTTTGAGGTTCTCATTAGAGACCAATGGTTCTTCATCAGGAATAGTCAACTCTTGTGGCACTTGGACTTCCAGTGTTTCGTCGCGATTCAATAAATTATTAAATACCGTTTGTTCTGCTAAGTAATCTTGTTCCAATACTTCCTTTTGCTGCACCAGTTCGTTTTGCCGAATCTGTAACCGCAGCACATCAACAGCCGAGGCATTTCCAACTTCTACAGAGGTCAATGCCAAACGCTCATAGGTTTCCAACAACTGAATGTTTTCATCCAAAATAAGTTGTTTTGCCTTGATTGAATATAGTTTGTAATAGGATTGCGATACTGATAGTGCTAACCTTCGTTTCGCAATGACAATATCCACATATTGAGCATCTGCCATTGAACTCGCATAATTTTCTCTTGCGGTAATGGTGCCAAACCAAGGTAGCATTTGTGATACCGAAAAGCGTGCACGTTGTGCACCTGTTCTGGTTTCGGGTTCACTTACAAAATAGCCTGCGCTCACTTCAGTATTTGGCAACCAATTGGCTTCGTTTACTTTTTCTTCGGCGATATTGTACCGCAATTCAAAAGCCTGGATTTCTGGATTGTTCTTTTCAGCTTCCTGAATATAGGATGCTAAATCTTGTGCATTTACTTCCGCGAAAGCGAAAAAAACAAGTGCTATTAAAATTATATATCTCATTTTGTAGCTCGTTTTAATTGAAATTCTTCTTTCCAGCTAAATAAAACTGGCACAACAAATAGGGTTACAAGTGCAATTAACATCCCACCAAAAGAAGGAATAGCCATTGGAATCATTATATCACTCCCTCGACCTGTTGATGTTAATACAGGCAACAAAGCAAGAATAGTTGTCGCCGTTGTCATTAAACACGGACGGATACGTTTTTCTCCTGCCTCAACTACGGATGCCCTAATGCTTTTTCTATCTTTAGGTTTGTTTTTGTCAAAGGTTTGCGTAAGGTAGGTAGCCATTACTACGCCATCATCGGTAGCAATACCGAATAGAGCAATAAAACCAACCCATACAGCGACACTTAAATTAATGGTGTGCATTTGAAAGAGGTCTCGTAAATTTTCTCCGAAAAAGCTGAAGTTTAAGAACCAATCTTGGCCGTAGAACCATATCATTAAAAAACCTCCCGCAAAGGCGACAGCAATTCCAGTAAAGACCATTAATGACGTTCCAACAGAACGGAACTGGAAATATAGGATTAGAAAAATAATAGCCAAAGCCAGAGGTACTACCACGCTCAATGTTTTTTCTGCTCGTAACTGATTTTCATACGTTCCCGTAAATTGATAATTGATACCCTTTGGAACGGTCAATTCGCCATTGTCAATTTTTTCTTGAATAAGGGCTTGGGCATTTTCCACCACATCTACTTCGGCGAAACCATCTAATTTATCAAAAAGGACATAGCCTACTAAAAAAGTGTCTTCACTCTTTATAACCTGTGGCCCTTTCTCATATCTAATAGTGACCAACTCACTTAACGGAACCGGACTTCCTTTTTCTACAGGCACATAAATATCTTTTAAATCGTTTGGATTTGCGCGTAATTCCCTTGGGTAGCGTACACGAATACCATAGCGCTCCCTACCTTCTACTGTTTGTGAAAGCACCATACCACCAACAGAAACCTGTATAACTTGCTGTACTTGCTCTATGGTTATGCCATAGCGCGCAAGTCGTTCTCTGTCAATATCTATAAGTAGGTATGGCTTCCCCACAATACGGTCGGCAAAAACTGCTTCATCCTTTACACCCTCTGCTTGTTTTAAGATATCTTCCAATTGTACCCCAAACGCCTCAATTTCTTTTAAATCCTGTCCTTTTACCTTAATGCCCATAGGTGCTCGCATACCAGTCTGTAGCATCACCAAGCGTGTTTCTATGGGTTGTAGCTTTGGTGCTGAAGTAACACCTGGAAGCTTTGTAACCCTTACGATTTCTTTCCAAATATCGTCTGGCGATTCAATTTCAGGTCGCCAATTTCTAAAGTACTCTCCATCGTCATCTGGAATGAGCTGTGAACTTGTCACAGAGAATGGGTCTGTAATTTTTGAGGCTTTATAGTCATCATCTTCTACTTCAATTTCGCTATTAGGGTTGGTTACTAAACTGCCATCCTTTAAAACAAATAAGCCGTCTTCGTTTACCTTAAAGCGTTGTCTTTTGCGATTTTCATTTAAAATATATTCAGATTTATATTGAATAATATTTTCATACATCGATAACGGTGCAGGGTCTAATGCTGATTCTGTACGCCCAGATTTACCGACAACAGTTTCAATTTCTGGAATGCTCGCAACGGCCATATCTAATTGCTGTAGGACGCGTTTATTTTCCTCAACACCTGCGTGTGGCATTGAAGTGGGCATTAACAGGAATGAACCCTCATTGAGTGAAGGCATAAACTCTTTACCAGTATTACGCATAATCATCACTCCAAAAATTACAATGGCAGTTGGTATCGAAAGAAATAACAGCTTATTGCGCAATGCCCAATTTAAAATTCGAACATAATAATTTCTAAAAAGTGTAAATACACCCAAAAGACCAAAACAGATAAGACCAACGAAGATTAAGTTTATAAGGATACTTCTATCTACTCCTAGTGGTCTCCAATATTCCGCCAATAGGAATATGATAGCAAAAGCCGAAACAAATATATTGATGATGTTGGCGCGTTTTGACGTAATCTTTTCCTTTAGTGAAAGGAAGCCAACAACGCCAAATGCAACTAATATTAATCCAAGCGGATAGCCTAAAATTAAAGATAAAACGCCAAAAACAATCAATGCTCCATTTAGCATATAACTAAAAGAAGTTTTTAAATTTCTCTTTTTAAATAAATAGGCCGCAAATGGTGGAATTAAAAATAGGGCAACAATAAGAGATGCGGTGAGTGCTGCCGTTTTTGTAAATGCCAATGGCCTAAACAATTTCCCTTCGGCACCGATCATAGTAAATACAGGAATGAAACTTATAATGGTAGTCATTACTGCAGTTAAGATGGCACCAGAAACTTCGGCAGTCGCATTATAGACTACCGTATTCATAGGTAGCTTTTCTTCATTTTCATCAATATGCCGCAAGACATTTTCTGAAAGGATAACGCCCACATCGACCATTGTTCCAATAGCAATTGCAATACCAGATAAAGCGACAATATTTGCATCTACATTGAACAGTTTCATGGAAATAAAGACCATCAAAACCGCAACAGGCAATAATCCGGAAATCAATACGGAAGCCCTTAAATTGAAGACCATTATGATAATCACAAAAATGGTAATCAAAATTTCCAAGGTGAGCGCTTCATCAAGTGTGCCCAAGGTTTCTTGGATAAGTTCTGTTCTATCATAAAAGGGTACGATGGTTAATTGCGAGGTCCTCCCATCGCTTAATGTTTTTGATGGAAGCCCAGAACTTAACTCGTTTATTTTTTCTTTAACATTGTTGATGACTTCCATAGGATTGGCCCCATAACGAGCCACTACAACACCACCAACAACCTCGGCTCCTTCTTTGTCCAATATGCCCCTTCGTGTGGCGGGACCGTGTGTAACTTTTGCAATATCCTTTATACGGATGGATGTAAAATCTTTTGAAGTAACTACTGCATTTTCTAAGTCGGACAGCTTCTTTATATACCCCAGCCCTCTTATGAGGTATTCAGCTTGGTTGATTTCGAGTGTTTGTGCACCAACATCCTTATTACTTTGCTTTACTGCTTTTACAACCTCATTTAAGCCTATGTTATATTGCCTCATCAATTCAGGATTTACATCCACTTGATATTCTAACACATACCCACCGATGGAAGCCACTTCTGAAACGCCGCTTGCAGATGACAACGCATATTTCACATAGAAATCTTGGATGCTTCTTAATTCTTGCAAATCCCAACCACCAGTCACATTCCCATTTTCGTCACGACCTTCGAGTGTGTACCAATAAATTTGCCCAAGACCAGTCGCATCTGGCCCTAAAGCAGGATTAACACCTTCAGGAAGTAACCCAGCTGGCAATGAATTTAGTTTTTCAAGAATTCGGCTTCGGCTCCAGTAAAACTCAATATCTTCTTCAAATATGATGTAGATACTTGAAAACCCAAACATTGAAGAACTACGAATGGTCTTAACTCCCGGAATTCCAAGTAGCGAGGTTGTTAATGGATAGGTTATTTGGTCTTCGATATCCTGAGGGGAACGTCCATCCCATTTCGTAAATACGATTTGTTGGTTTTCACCAATATCAGGTATGGCATCAACGGCAACGGGGTTTCGGGGAAGTGAGCCCGTGTTCCATTCAAAAGGTGCGTTTACCACGCCCCAAGCCACAAACAAGGCTAATAGCAATACAGCTACTAATTTATTTTCTATTAAAAATTTAATGCTCTTATTCAGCATAAAAAAATGAGTTTTAAGTAATAACAATACTTGTTGAAAAACAAGGTACAAGCAGTTTAGTCCAAACAAATTAATGTTGGACGTAAGAATTAATTACTTAAAAATCAAATGAGGAAAGTCTGGTCTAGGACTTGAACGTCCCTAATAAGGGGCGGTGGGGAATAATCTATAAATGCTTCATTATCTGAGTTTTCATACTCAAACAAATCTAAATACGATTGGATAAATGTTACAACAAATACTTGCTGTTCTTTATCCAGTTTTTCGAAGGAAATTTTTAGTGTATCCTGACCTTCTAAAAGCAATTGCTCATCACTGCAGCAGTTTTTCTTGGTAATATCACAATTAGAAGAAGTAGAAGTTTTTTGAACTTCCATACCGCAGGTTTCTACTTTTCCAAACAATGAAGAATCAACTAAAACATCACCGCAATAATGACTTGCCAACGTAAAAGAAAACGTTGAGAATAACACTAAAAGTGCCATACAAAATGATGCTATTTTAAAAAAAATCTTCTTCATCAATTGTACAAAAGTATAAAATTTTAAGTAAAATCTTTTTATTTAACAAACAATTTGCATAACGTTTCGGGTTTTTTATTGTTATAATTTTTTTCTAGGGATAAGTTATTGAGCTTAAAAAACTTTAAAAATATTATTAAGAATTATTCTAAAT
>OJDK01000352.1_pt1 | contig 21289 bp, 13 predicted proteins | sample 1592791 | NCBI WGS metagenome assembly OJDK01 (sample SAMN05416878, study PRJEB24817) | seawater metagenome | isolation source: Sea water | place: Canada:Atlantic | collected 2013-11
GTTCTTATTCGAGCCAATTCAGGGTCTGCTGTTCTGTAATGCCAAGCTAGAGAGTATTCCTTTTCTTCAATAAAAGTTCCTGGAGTACGATCTACAAAGGTTTCTAAAATGGGTTTAATACTAACCATCCAATCGGTTTTCAAAATTTCCAAGGCTGTCCATTTTTTATTCTCTCGTTTCCAAACACCATGATCTGTAATTAAATTATAAGGTTTTTGGGTAAACCATTTTTCAAAAGTAGCTTTATCTCTTCCGCTTATTAAATTTAGGTCTGTGTTGGGTTGTGCTTCAAAATCATCTAAAATTTTAAACAGTTTATTATCTGGTTTTGCATCTTGAGGGTTGTCTTTAAAACCGACCAATGTACCATCGTAGTCTAAAAGAATGAGTCGTTTTTTGGCTTTTTTAAAATTTTCAACAATCTCATTTTCGTCTTCAGAGGTTAATTTTTTAGACACTACGACTTCTTGCATTTGGTTGGTGGCATCAAGTGACTTCAAAAATTCTGAAGCCCATTTTTCTACATCGTAACGTTTTAAGCGTTTTTGTAGAATTTTCATTCTACTTTGTTGTTCTTCTAACGGCATGGTGAGCGCACGTTTTAGGGTTGACGCAAAGTTTTCAAAGCTATTTGGGTTTATCAATAAAGCTTCGTTCATTTCTTTTGCTGCACCAGCCATTTCACTTAAAATGAGTACTCCATCTTGTTTGGTACGTGTGGCAACGTATTCTTTGGCCACTAAATTCATCCCATCTCGTACAGGTGTGATAAGGGCAATATCTGATGAGGCATATAAGTCAATGAGATTTTCAAAAGGAAGTGATCTGTAAAAATACCAAACTGGAGTCCAACTCACAGTTGAAAATTCTCCATTTATACGACCAACTAATTCGTCTGTTTCGCGTTTTAATCGCTGGTATTGAGGTACACCAGATCTAGAGGGAACTGCCAGCATCACCAACCTAACTTTTTCTTTGTATTCTGGGTGTTGATTCAAAAAATATTCAAAAGCCCTTAAACGGTTTGGAATGCCTTTGGTGTAATCCATACGATCTATGGACAAAATGAATTTTTGATCTTTTCCTTCTTTTAAATGAGAGTCTAATCGTTTTTGAAGTTCAGATATTTCAGTGTTTGGATTGTTGTGTTGTAGGGATGCTTTATGGAACTTATTATAGTCAATTCCCATGGGAAATGAATCAACTTTTATTATTCTGTCGTAATAGGATATTTCATTAAAATTTACCTCAAGTCTCATAATTCGTTTTATGGAGCTTAAAAAATGGCGTTCATAATCGTAAGTATGAAACCCAATTAAATCTGCGCCTAACATACCGGAGAGTATTTCTTCACGCCAAGGGAAGGTTCTAAAAATCTCATAAGAAGGAAATGGAATGTGCAAGAAAAAGCCGATGGTTACATCTGGGCGTTTATCTTTAATGAGCTTTGGCAATAACAGCAATTGGTAATCATGTACCCAAACGGTGTCACCATCTTCAATAGTGTCTAAAATAACTTCAGCAAATTTTTCATTAACACGTTTGTAAGCTTCCCATTGGTGTTTTTCAAATTCAGTATATTCAAGAAAATAATGAAAAAGAGGCCAAAGCGTTCGGTTACTGAAGCCTAAATAATAATCGTTAATATCATCTTCGGTCAAACTCACAGCCCTACATTTAGCTTCTTTAACCTTGGTATTTACTTTAGATTTTAAATTTTTGTCTAAATCTTCTTCTGTAATTCCGGACCAACCTACCCAAACTCCGTTTCCTTCTGCATGGACAGATTTCATTCCTGTAGCAAGCCCACCAACACTGGGTGTTACATTGAGTTTATCTCCATTAATTGAAATTTGAAGAGGTAGTCTATTAGATACTATTATAGTTTTATTAACGCCCATTGCTTTGTTATGAAGTTCATATTTCGTTAATTTAAAAAAAATTGAGTCTAAAACCGTATGAATAAAGAAGAATTAACGAACAATTTACATTATGGGATTATAGGCAATTGCCGGAGCGCAGCCTTGGTTTCTAAAAAAGGATCAATTGATTGGTGCTGTTTGCCAAAATTTGATGCTCCATCAGTTTTTGCTAAACTTTTAGATGATGAGATTGGTGGCAGTTTTGGTTTTGATGTGGATGAAAGCTATACTATAAAACAAAAGTATATTAATGATACAGCCATTTTGGTAACATCTTTTAGTAATGGACTCGATGCTTTTGAAGTTCATGATTTTATGCCACGCTATCTAAAAGAGAACAAGCTCTATCATTCACCACCAGAAGTAATTCGGTATATAAAATATATTTCGGGTAAACCTTCTTTTAAAATTATTTACGATCCAAAACTAGAATATGCAAAAGGAAGGACCTCAACCTATATAAAGAACGATTTCATTGTGAGTTTAAATGATGAAGAAACTTACGATACACTTTTTCTTTACACAGATTTAAATAAAGAACGCGTGGTAAATGGCGACATTATAGAGTTAACTGACGACCGTTTTGCTATGTTTGGCTATAATGAAAAGTTATTTGTACCAACTCTTCAAACTTCATATTTAGATCACGAACGTACTAAAGTCTATTGGCTCGATTGGATGGAACGCACTCCAAATTACAAAAAATACAACGATTATATTTCGCGAAGTGCCATGACCTTGAAGTTGCTGAGTTACGACAAAACAGGTGCTGTTTTGGCTGCAGCTACTACATCGTTGCCTGAAACAATTGGAGAAGTAAGAAATTGGGATTACCGTTTTTGCTGGATTAGAGATGCCTCAATGGTAATAAAAGTTATGTCTCAATTAGGTCATAAAAATATTGCGAGACGTTATTTAAACTTTATTATAGATTTAATTCCAGATAAGAATGAAGAATTACAAATAATGTACGGCATTAACCGTGAAAAAAAATTAACAGAAGAATCCTTAGGTCATCTGTCTGGTTACAAAGGATCAAAACCTGTGCGTGTTGGTAACGCTGCTTACAAACAAAAACAGAATGATATTTACGGTATTCTTATGGATGTAATCCATCAGCTGGTGGTAAATTTTGAAAATGATATTGAAAACGGAGAAGAACTTTGGACCATTACCAAAGGTATTGTTTGGGTGGTCAGTAAGCATTGGGAAGAACCAGATAAAGGTATTTGGGAATTTAGGGAAGGTGACCAGCATTTTACATTTTCTAAAGTTTTATGTTGGACAGCAGTTGATAAAGCTTTGAAAGTAGCTAGACTATTAGGTAAAAGCTCTAAAATAGCACGATGGGAATTGTTAGAAGAAGCTATCCGAAAGGATATAATGGAAAATGCATGGAATCCTAGAATACAGGCTTTTACACAAGCTTATAATTCTGATGATTTAGATGCCTCAGTTTTATTAATGGAATCTTATGGATTTATAAATGCAAAGCATCCAAAATTTGTAAGTACGGTAAAGGCCATTGAACGAGATCTTTGTTTTGAAGGTTTACTGTATCGCTATAAAACCAAGGACGATTTTGGACTACCCTCGTCATCGTTTACTATTTGCACATTTTGGTACATAAATAGTCTGTACAAGATAGGAGAGGAGCAGAAAGCCACAAAACTATTTGATCAATTACTGAAGTATAGTAACCATTTGGGGCTTTTTAGTGAAGATATAGACTTTAAATCAAAACGTTTGTTAGGTAATTTTCCACAGGCATATTCTCATTTAGCATTGATTGAAACAGCTATCAACCTGTCTAAAGTTACAAATGAAGAAAAGGTAAAGGACGTATTGGATAATTAGTCTAATCTACCAATAAAAGTGTTCCAAAAATATTGGCATCTATCCAACCTCTGTTTTTGTCTTCTCCTTCAACAGGAATTGATCCTATAAAGTTTTCGCGCTCAATACTTTTATCATTATCACAATAAGCAATAGCAAAACCCACTTTTTTGTTTGCTGTTAACTTAACCGGAGTATTTGTACCTGAATCACTATAACTATCATCAAACAATGAAATTTTCACTTCCCATAGCGAAGTTTTGTTTTCCGTTGTAAGTTTTGATTGAATATGGGAATTGTACAGTTTGCCTTCTCTTTTAGTTGACATATCTACAACATTTCCATCTAAAGCAATGTGATAGGCAAAAGCATTATGGTTGTATTGATGTTCTCCACCACTATTATCTTCGTCTATAAATATTTCGAGACAATCATCATCCCACCATCTTTCTAATGGATCTTCAATTTTATCAATTAAGGTGTCATCCTTAATCTCTGCTAAAACATAAAGTGCCTCATTAGACCAACTTACTTTATATTTTCCTGAAAAATCAGTTTTAGAAAGTGAGTCTCCCAGCCAAACTTCATCCATGGTTTGCCATTTATTTTGCATCCACGTTTTTTCGTTGGCTATACCGTCAATATTAATTGCTTCTTTAGTTTTATGTATTTTTAGTAACTGCTTTTCAACTTTAGTAGAAGTTGTTTTTTCTATTTTTTTATTCTCTTTATTTTTACAACTGAAAACAAAAACCAAAACGAATAGGAGGTAAGTGATTTTTTTCATGGGTTACTTTTTGTAGTTAAATTTAACGGTTTCTACTTCTCCATCATCATTTTTGATATCCAGATAAACATTCATTTCATTATCTGAAATTTTTTCGAAAGTCATACCTTCAAAAACCACTTTAGTTTGGGTAATTTCTTTCAGCGGAAAATCTACAGTTTCATCTTTTGTTTCCCAACCTTTTAAATCTGGACCAAAATGTTTTAGTTGAAGAATTAGCGTGTTTTCTAACTCCCTTATCACTTCAATTTCGTAGAATGTTACTTTTCCTTCATTGATTAATTTAAAGGTTGCCATCATTGAGCCACTAGAGGGTTCGCTCCAGATTTCTTCTGTAATTCCACCAAAGGCTTCGCCATGCCATGTGCCAGCAATCCATTTAATATTTTCTAGTTTGGGTTCTAAGGTTTTTTTCTGAGCTTTGCAGGATAATGAGAAAGCCATTAAAATAATTAGTATGTACTTCATTTTTTATGATAATTAGGTTAAGATAAAAATAAAATGGTAGATACCTGTAAAAAACAATATAATAAGGCCTATTGCCAAAAGACTAATGGCACGTTTTACATTTCTAAATTTCCAATGTGAAATTTTAGAAATTATAAAAATCTGTTCACCTAACTGCTCAAACAGTGTATCTTCATCTTTACTCATGGCAAAAAAGGTTTTTGAGAATTCCTTTATATCTCCAAATTTTGAAATTATATCCTTAAAGAAAAACATGTTTCTGGTAAATTTCCCTTCAATTTTAGGAATAAAGCAACGTACACAAAAAAATATTGAAGCCGCTGTGCAAGCCACCCATAAAGCGATTAATATATATAGAAAGGTATCGTTAGACAGTTTATCGGAGAAATTTTCGGTGCTTTGGTAAATAAAGTTGAGCAGAATACCATAGAAGGATAATATAAGTCCGGCTTTAAGTTCTGAAGCTTTAATTAAACTGGTGAGATAGCTGATTGTTCCCCAATAATGGTCAATTAAATCATCTGTATGCTTGTTTTTTAAAATTCTTTCTTTTTCCATTTTGTGGTTGATTTAATAGCTTATTCAATAACCTGATAAATAGTAAGAGCATTGGCTTTGTTTTTTAAAGAGATATTCCCAACTTTTTCACATTTAAAAGATTCTTTTACTTTATGGTAGCAATCTTCTGAAATAATAATCTGGTTTTCTTTTGCGGCATCCTGTAAACGTGCTGCAGTATTTACGGTATCTCCAATAACAGTATAATCTAAACGTTTTAAGCTAACGGAACCTATATTGCCCGAAATCATCTCACCGCTTTTTATACCAATAGAAACTTTTGGTTTATACTCTAAATTGCCTTCTAATGCTGGTAGATTATTGATTTTTTCACAGACAGCAAGTGAAGCATCTATGGCTCTGTCTAGATGATATTCACCTCTAAAAACAGCCATAATAGCATCACCAATAAACTTATCTATGTAGCCTTTATGTTGCATTATTTCCTTTACCATTTCATCAAAATAGGTGTTAACTAATTTTACAACGGTATCTGCTTCTGCATTTTCGCTGATTTTGGTAAATCCACAAATATCAATAAAAATTACACTAGCTTCAATGGTTTCGTTAGCCATAATGGTAGATTCGTACTCACGGTTGCCCATAAAATTCAGTACATTTTCATCAACGTACATTTTCAAAATATTGTTTTCTTTTATGGCTTGTAAGGTTTCTTTAATGTGCTGTGCATGCTTTAAGGTTTTTTCCATTGTAAGGGTTAAATCCTCAAAATTGATAGGCTTTGTTATAAAATCGAAAGCACCTCTGTTCATTGCTGTTCTTATATTTTCCATATCACCATAAGCAGAGACAATAACCGATTTAATGAGTGGACTCAACTCATTGAGTTTGCTCAGTAACGTAAGTCCATCCATTTCTGGCATATTGATATCGCTCAACACTATATCGACACCAGGATTTTCATTTAATTTTTCTAAGGCATCACGGCCGTTTTCTGCAAAAAGAAATTCATATTCTTTTTCACGAATTTTTTTTCGGAATTTCTGTTTTATCAAAACTTCTAAATCTGCCTCGTCATCAACAACTAATATTTTTGACATCATAAATTTTGCATTAGTTTGTCCTTTAAAAGTTTAAAGTCCACTGGTTTTGTTAAAAAATCATCTGCGCCTAATTGTTTGGCAGTATTATAGTTCTCATCATCACCATAGGCAGTCACCATCATTACTATTGGTGGTGGAGTTACAAAATCTTTTTTTATGATTTCCAAAAGTTGTAAGCCACTCATGCCAGGCATATTAATATCCGATAGTATCAGTACAGCTTCATGCTCCATGGATTTAAGCGTTTCTAGAGCTTCCTCACCCGAAAAAGCGAACATAAAATCTAATTCTTCTTTTCTTATTTCTTTTCTAAATCGTTGAAGAAAAAGTGTTTTTACATCTTGTTCGTCATCTACTACTAATATTTTCATACGTCTTTGGTATTTTTAATTGGTAGGATAATTTTGAATTGGGTATATTTTAAGTTTTCAGTTTCTACTTTCAATTCTCCATTATGTGCTTTAATAATATCATAACTCATAGACAAGCCTAAACCAGTGCCTTTTCCTGTAGGTTTAGTGGTAAAAAAAGGTTGAAATATTTTATCAATAATTTCTTCTGGTATGCCATTACCATTATCTTTTATTGCAATTATAATTTTGTCCTCTAGCTTTTCTGTACTAACTGAAACTTTTGGTTTATAGTAAGTTGAGGTAGTAATTGATTTTTTATCATCAACAGCATAAAATGCATTAGTGAAGAGATTAAGAATAACCCGACCAATATCTTGCGGAACTATATTTACGGTTTTAATGCTTTCATCGTAATCCGTCTCTAAAAGAGCGTTAAATGATTTGTCTTTAGCTCTAAGTCCATGGTAGGCCAATCTAAAATATTCATCGGTTAGTTTGTTTAGGTCTGTAGGTTCTTTTGTGCCAGTATTGATTCGGCTATGTTGTAACATACCTTTAACTATGTCATCTGCGCGCTTGCCATGATGAAGTATTTTTTCAATATTTTGCTTTAAGTCATTTGAAACTGCCCTAACTTCTTCTATATCACCTTTATCTAGTTCTACTTTCATCTCGTCAATCATCTCTACACTGACTTCAGAAAAATTATTAACGAAATTTAGTGGGTTTTGAATTTCGTGGGCAATACCAGCGGTTAACTCTCCCAATGAAGCCATTTTTTCAGATTGGATGAGTTGTGCCTGTGTGGCTTTTAGTTCTTCTAATGAAGCTTTGAGCTTTCTGTTAGATAACTCAATTGTTTTTTGATTTTCAGCAAGTTCAGTGTTTAATTTTGTTAGTGCTTCTCTCTTCTTTCGAATGTTTTTCATGGTAAAATACATGGCAAAAAGGAAGAAACCCAATAAGACCGCAATACCTATGTACAATAGCTGTATCTGGCGTTGACGGCTTATGGTGGCATCTTGTGCCTCAATGGTCTCGTCTTTTTTATCCGATTCGTATTTTGCTTGAAGCTCGGATTCTAATTGGGCTATCATTTCTTGCGAATCATCACTTATCATTTTAGAGTGTAGGCGCTCATACTCCAATGCCTCTTTGTATTGGTCCAAGGCTTCATAAGAATCTGAAGCATGCATATAATTTTCCCTAAGATTTTGAATATTGCCACTTTTTTTCATCATTTCAATAGCTTCCAAAGTGTAAGGGAGTGCTTTATCATAATTATTCTGTAATCTATAAACATGGCCAATATTCGCAAGGGCTACATAAACTCCGTTATAAGCATTGTGTTCAGTAGCGATTTGGTAACACTTTTGGTATTCTGCAATGGCATCGTCAAAACGGTTCATATGCTTATAAATATTGCCTCTAGTATTGTAATTTTTAGCAATGCTCACTTTGCTAATTCCTGCATTTTCCAAAACAGTAATAGCGCTACTTATGTTTTCGAGGGCTTGCTCATATTCTTGTAACATGAGTAGATTATCTGCCTTATACCTGTAGCTTAGTGCTAAATTTTTTGGAACGTTGAGCTGCTTTTGAATTTCGATTGCTTGTTGGCAGTATTCTGCACCGTTCGTATATTTTTCCTGATAGTATAATAGATCGCACAATCTAGTGTAGCATTCCGCTATCCCTTTCTGATCATTTATATTTTCATAAATTTTCAAAGCTTTAAAATCTGCTTCCAAGGCCTTGCTGTACTCACGCTTGTCTTTATGGGCATCTTCTTTAATAAGGTGATTTTTGGCTTTGAGTTTGTTGAAATCAGTAGCTTTTAGAGTAGTTTGTGCTTTTTCTAAATAGTATAATGTAGAATCTAAGGTTACATTGTTTTGATGCCATATTGCTAAATTTTGATAGGATTTTGCCAAAAGCTTCTTGTCTTTGACTTGTTTTGAAAGTCGGACAGATTTAAACATATTCTTATAAACTTGTGTTGAATCGGTAACTGAGTTTTGTAGTTGCTGTGAAACAGATTCAATCAAAGCTTCAACATCTGTTGAATTATTTTGCGAAAAACTTTGAAAAGCAAAAAACAGCGACAACAAACAAACCCAAAATGAATTTTGCTTATTTTGAAACAAATGTCTAATATGTTTTATTTTGAAAATCATATTTCTATACGGTTGTGTTTTTTCAGTGGTAAATGAATGCTAAACTCGGTGCCTTCGTCTTTTATGGTACTTACATTTAATTCTCCATTGTGTGCCATAACAATGTCGTAGCTCATGGATAATCCTAAACCTGTTCCTTTTCCGGTAGGTTTGGTAGTAAAAAAGGGTTGAAAAATTTTATCAATTATGTCTTTGGAAATACCATTGCCATTATCTTTTATGGAAATTACAACTTTATCCCTTGTTTTTTTAGTTTTTACTGAAACAGTTGGTTTATAGCTTTTTAAAGTTGAATTTGACTTCTTTTCATCAACAGCATAAAATGCATTTGTAATTAGGTTAAGAAGTACCCTTCCAATATCTTGAGGAATAATTTTTATTTTAGGAATTGTTTCATCATAACCTGTTTCTAAAGTTGCGTTGAACGACTTGTCTTTTGCTCTTAACCCATGATAAGCTAGTCTTAAATATTCATCTGCTAAAGCATTAATATTAGTTGGTTCTTTTTGGTTACCACTTGCACGACTGTGCTGTAACATACCTTTTACAATACCATCAGCACGTTTACCATGATGGTTAATTTTTTCTAAATTCTGGATTACATCTACCATGATTGTTTTAGCTTCTTCAAGGTCTCCGTTTTCAATCTCTTCCAACATTTCGTCCAATAGCTCTTTGCTGACTTCAGAAAAATTATTGACAAAGTTTAGTGGGTTTTGGATCTCGTGAGCGATTCCAGCAGTCAATTCTCCTAGTGACGCCATTTTCTCGGATTGTATTAATTGGCTTTGAGTGAGTTGTAGTTCTGTTAAAGCATCTTCTGCACGTTTCTTTTCTTCTTTTAATTTCAACAAATCCATTCGTGCTTGTGTTAAATCTTTAAAACGCGAATATGCTAACGAAAATGTCGTGGCAGCACGTTTTAATAAGTTCCAGTTTTCATCCGAAATATTACTAGCTGTTGCCACTCCAATTGCTCCATGGCTAAACTTGTACAAATGATAGGTTCTATCCGGAATTTCTTCACCGTAATACCCTTTAAAAGGCCTTGAGTGTTTTTCGCAATAATCTATCCACTCTTTTCTGTTTTTACCAGTCATAACAATACTGGTTTGCTTATCTTTTGTTTTATAGAATTGTAGCATTTTTTTACCAACCCAAGTATCTTTCAAATTCAAGTGGAAATGGTCATTTACCAATTTTTTATTTTTGGAACTTATGTCTTTTAGCGCATACCAACATTCTGTTTTTTTTGTTTCATTATCATTAATATAAATACTACAAGTTTCTAGTTCTTCAATACCTAGCAAACCCATTTCCGTTCGTAAAACGTCGGCAACTTGTTTTAGTTCTTCGGGTTTTTGCATTGCTAAAGCTCTAGCACGTACACGTTCTAAAGCGCCTTCAATTTTTGCTTGCCTTGTTTGGGTTTCGGCCTTTTCAAGATCCATAAAACGAATGTAAGCTTGTTCAAAAACCTTGGCAAAGCGTTTCATTATTTCAGCATCACCTTCAGAAGGTACTGCGCCAGATAGTGAAGGAATTAAAATTGCAGAATTTTTAGACCAAGCGGCAGAAAGTCTATGTTTATCAGCCTGAAGCACGTGTTGTTTATAGTCATCTGGAAAGTGCCTATAATCACTTTTCTCAAAGGCTTGGTTAAAAAAGTCGTTTTTCGCCTCTACAGAAAATTCTTTTGAGAAAAAGGCATCGCCTTTATCTTTGGAATCCCAAGCTTCACTAAAAATTGGACTGTTAAAATAAGGTACAAAATATCTTCCTGATGTAGAAAAGTCATCTACAGCAATCCAATGGACAACATCTTTATTATCTGGGAAATAGGTGCAAAGAATGACGCCTCCTGCATCATATATAACTCCTAATTCGTGCAATTTTTCTGCAACCGTAGCGACCACTTCTTGAAGTTCATCAGGTTTGTGCATTGCTAAAGAACGGGAACGTACTTTTTCTAAAGCATTTTCAATTTGCGATTCTCGTGCTTGTGCTTCTGCTTTTTGAAGATCTAAAAAACGTGTGTAGGTCTGATTAAAAACCTTGGCAAAGCGTTGTAAAATAATCGCTTTATCTTCGTTAAGAGGTGTTGGACCAATAACCTGAAGTAAACCCGATGATGAAAATGCAGTTGATAAGCTAATCGATTTTAAAGATTTCATCATTTCTTGAGCTTCTTTTGGCGTCTTTTTGAAATCTGTTTTTGAAAAGAATAGTTTGTCAAATTCAATTTTTTCTTTTCCTTCCCAAGTAAAAACCTGATATTTTATGCCCTCTTGCCATGCCTTAAATAGACTTTCCGTATATGGATGGTTCAGGTTTGGTACATGGTAACTTTCCGGATAAAGATCCTGAGTAAAACCAGTTACCCAATAGTGCATGTCTTTAGTTACTTTGTCTACAATAATGATATTACAAGCTTGTGTTTCAAAATCCAGAACTTGTAACTGTTGATAAATTTCAAGTACGACTTCCCTAAGTTCATCACTATGTTGCATAGCCATTGTTTTAGCTCTAACACGTTCTAATGCTAACTGAATTTTAGATTCTCTTGCTTGTGATTCTGCATTTTTAAGGTCGAGGAAGCGTGTATAGGTTTGTTGAAACACTCTTGTAAAGCGCAACATCACTTCAATTTGTGATTTGACTAGTTTTTTACCACCAATAATCAATAAATAGCCTTGATTAAAGTTGAATGCATGGATTACTATTTCTTTTGGTGAAATTTCAACGAGTTCCTTTACAGAAAAAGGAAAATCGATGCCTTTTTCTGCCACAAAAGTTTGGTGAGCAATGGTTTGTTTTTTGGTTAGTTCAATAACGCACAAAGGATCTTGTTTTTTCCATCCAGCTATAATTTTTCGCATTGGTGGTGTTTGTTTGTGTGGAATACCAATGGGTTGCCCTAAAATTTTTCCGGTAGAAGGATTAGGTGTATAATTCCAACCAATATCTTCCTTATCATCCATTAAAACGTAACCACTCGTAAAACAGTCTATGCCCAACTTTGTAATTTCATTACACAATAACTCACCAGCTTCTAAAAGTTCGCTACTTTTTTGCATTGCCATACTTCTACTACGCACACGTTCTAAAGCAGCTTCAATTTGTGCTTCCCTAGCTTGTGCTTCTGCTTTTTGTAAATCGAGGAAACGTGTATAGGCTTGCTCGAATACCTTTGCAAACCGTTTAAAAACATCTTCATCTTCATAGATTTCTGTAGTAATTACCAATAAATATCCATATTTAAAATAGGCTGCATGCCACTTTTGCCATTTTGGAAAAGCAATACCATCATCCAATATGCCTTGAAAAATGGGCTTCACATCTGGAACGGTGAGCATATATTTATAATGCTCTTTTAGTTCCTTACCATCTTTTGCGATAGAAAATAATTCTAAATTTTTATTCCAACCTTCGTGCATTTGTTTATGTATTGGATCTACAGTATGCGGGATTTTTAGTTGAGGCATAATGCCCTTTTCATTGGCAAACCAATATTCATCATCAGAATCTTTTTCACAAAACCCGAATCCAGTACCCCAAAGTTCACCTCCTAAGCTTTTTAGTTGTTGAAAGAGTACAAAAGCCACATCTCCAATTTCATTACTCTGGTGCATGGCCATTGAGCGACTTCTTACGCGTTCTAATGCTGTTTCAATTTGTGCTTCTTTAGCTTGCTCTTCTGCTTTTTTAAGGTCAAGGAAACGTGTGTAAGTTTGCTCAAACACTTTAGCAAAACGTTTAAAAATATCATGTGATTCTGGGACATGTTCTTTTGTAATAAACAACCAGTAACCATATTTGAAATAGACAACATGATCTATTTGATAGGTTGGGAAACCATTATTTGCTTTCTTTAAATTTTTTAGTACATCACCTATAACAGGCAATGAACTCATATATTCGTAATGGTCTACACATGCTTTACCAGAAAATTCCTTTATGATAAGGGATTCACCTTTCTTACCTTTTTGGTAATAGTCTTTAAATATGCCTTCTCTAGGAACCGTATATGTAGGAAGAACACCAGCTTCATTTCCAAACCATTCGGTAGATTCGTTTTCTCCATAAATGTTAAAAGCGCAGCCCCAAGTTTTAATGCCTAATGCTCTTACTTGTTGGTCTAATAAGTATGATGTTTCTGCCAATTCATCACTATGTTTCATTGCCATGGTTCGGCTTCTCACTTTTTCAAGAGCTAATTCAATTTGGGTTTCTCTTGCTTGTATTTCTGCTTTTTGAAGGTCTTCAAAGCGTTTATAGGCTAAATCGAATACTTTAGCAAAACGAATGAGTATTTCAATGGATTTTTTTGGAGGATCAGGAACCTCTCCAGCAAGACTGAAACCAATTTCGCCATGTGTTGTACGTGCAATAATAAAGGTAAGTCCGCCAATATGAAGTATGTCTTCTTCCGTAGGTGCATGAGGATCTACCAACTTATACTTACCGTACGTATTCATATTTTCGATATAGTCCCAAGCTTCTTTTCCATTAAGAGCCAGTACAAAATATGGGCTGTTACTTTTTTCCCATTTATGTAAACCTTTTATTTGTTTGTGAACGAACTTGGGAACTGTAATTACCATACCAAGACGTCCACCATCTTCTGCTGTCATGGACATCTCGTAACTGTCTTTTAACCACTTCATATGCCAGAAATAATCGGCTTCATGACCCAAAGAAATAAATTCATTGCGCATGGTCACTACGATGTCAAACAAATCCGAAGATACTTTCATTTCTGCAACACGTGAGCGAATACGCTCTAGTGAAAGCTCAGTTAGAGTCTCTTTAGCTTGCTTTTCAGCTTTTTGAAGATCTAGAAAACGTTGATGTGCCAAATCGAATGCTCCTGCAAACTTCACCAAAATATCAATGTCTTCTTTTGGTGGATTTTTAACCACTCCAGGCAAACTGTAACCTATTTCTCCATGACTGGTTCTAGCCATGATAAAAGTTAAACCACCAATATGTCTTATATCAGCATCACTTGGTGCTTGTGGGTCTATATTTTGAAAATCACCTAAAGCAACCATTTTATCCACATAATCCACAGCTTCTTCTGCGTTCATTGCATAAACAATAGTTGGTTTTTTACTTTTTTCCCATTTTGATAATAATGGAATGTTACCATGGATATGTCGTGGTAATTCCATAACAAAACCAATTTTGCTACCATCACCAGAGGTCATTGCTTTTTCATAGGTTTCTGGCAACCACATCATGTGCCAGAAATAATGTGCTTCATGACCAAGTTTAATAAATTCAGTGCGCATGGTAACGACTATATCCAATAAATCGGATGATTTTGTCATGGCCATGGCTTGTGCTCGAATACGATCTAAAGTCCCTTCAACTTTAAGCTTACGATTTTTTTCTTCTAGTTCTACTGTTCTGCGTTTTATAGCTTCACGAAGTTCCTGGTTTTCTGCATTTACTTTATCAAAACCTATGGTCTCTCCGTCATCTGTTTTAGAATCAGTGGTAGAAAAGTGCTGATAGATAAATTTCCAGTCCTTTTCCTTTTTTTGCATTACAGATGAAAATCTAAATCGTCCATAATATGTCCATTCCTTTCCATTTAAAAACCATGCATCAAAAGCATGGGTTATAAAAATAAGATTGTCAAAACGTTCTATAGTTTTGGTGTCGTTTCTTAGGTCTGTTTTGCCAGCAAGTTGTTTGACAGTTTTCTTGAAGAAGTTGGTCGTGTCTTTTCGGGTTAAAAACTCTTCATTATTTGTAGAACCAATAAAATGATATGCATCATCAAAAAAAGAATCATAGGTAGCAACATCACCGTTTAAATAACTATATATCCACTTGTCGTAGCGTTTTAAAATATCTTTTTCTAGTATTTTGGTGAGTTGCATAGCTTAATTATTTAGGGGGAAATTGATGGTGAATGTTGTGCCTTTATCTGGTTCAGAATTAACTTTTAAAGTTCCTCCATGAGCTTTTATAATATCATAGCTTAAACTTAAGCCTAAACCTGTGCCTTGACCAGTAGGTTTTGTAGTGAAAAATGGCTGGAATATTTTATCTATAATATGTTTTTCAATTCCATTACCGTTGTCACTGACTTTTATTTCTATTTGACTCTTCTCTTTTTTAGTAATGACATTAACTGTGGGCTGAAATTCATTTAAACTAGAAGCTTTTTCTTCCCCTTGCTTTTTCTTTTCATTACAGGCATAAAAAGCATTAGTGATTAAGTTTAAAACCACACGACCAATATCTTGAGGCACAATGTTAATTTTACCGATTGAATAGTCGTAATTAGTTTCAAGATTCGCATTAAAAGATTTGTCTTTTGCTCGTAAACCGTGATATGCCAATCGTAAATATTCATCTACCAATATATTGATATCTGTAGCTTCTTTCTCACCAGAATTTTTTCGGCTGTGTTGCAGCATCCCTTTTACAATGCCATCTGCACGTTGACCATGATGTAATATTTTTTCTAAATTTTGAATTACATCGTTTGCAATAGCATTGACTTCTTCAGTATCTCCGTTTTTTAATTCTTCTAGCATTTCTTCTAATAATTCTTTACTGACTTCAGAAAAATTATTGACAAAATTGAGTGGATTTTGGATTTCGTGTGCAATACCAGCAGTCAATTCACCCAAACTTGCCATTTTTTCAGATTGAATTAATTGAGCTTGAGCTGATTTTAATTCGTCTAAAGATTTGCTTAAAGCGGTATTTGTTTGCTCTATTGCAGCACGTCTTTGTTCTAATTCTTCAATAGTTTCTTCTAGTAAAATTGCAGTGGTACGTTTTACTTTTTCGGTACGTTCTAATTTAAAATCTGAAATGAGTAAATCCTTATCTGCACTTTTCAGGTATCTTAATAGCATCGTTTTATCATCTTCTGAAAGATGTTTTGAGCTTTCAATATACTCGTGAATATGTTGTAGATGTTGATTCATTTTTTTTCTTTTAAGGCCACAATGCAACAAGTATTATTATGAAACTCATGTTTCCCTGTTTTTGATTTTCCGAATTCACCATAGGTAAAAAAACCTACCATTGGTGCTTTCCATACCTCTTGTACTTGACTTATTTCTTCGCTCATTAAGATACCAAAGGATAAATGTCTGCTTACACAAGAAAACATAATTAAGGCATCGGCTTCTTGTTGTTTTTCAGTTTTTAATTCGTTGCATTCTTCTACAACCTTTTCAATAGCATCAAAATCTGGAGGTAGAGAAAATTTTACTTTAGAACCTTGTGGTACGGTCCCTGCACAAATAAGCGAACGGTCTTCCTTATTTGCCAACATTGCTGTGCGCATTACTGGTGCTACACCTTCACGTTCCATCTGTAAAGGATAGTAAGCTCCAATTTGAGTAACAATTTCATTTCCAGTACTAAAATCATAATCTACTCCTAGATACTTTATTATCATGTCTAAAGCTGGTTTGTTATCTATGGTATAAATAATATTTGCTTCACTTTTTGAAATAGTTTTGGTTGTACCAATGGCTTTCCACCCACAAGTGGCAATACCATTAATTTCAATTTTATCTTCGTCTATTATAAGTCCTAATAGGCCTTTGTCACTGCTGTTTTTGTAGGTAAAAGCTATTGGACCTTTTAGAGACATGTCATCACCAGCCATGCCACCAAAAATGGTTACTTCTCTACTGCAGCTTTCTGTTATACCTTCTATTATATTTTCCCCTTCATTGCTTAACCAACCCGAAACAATAATAAATGCAGGATTTTTAAATGCGGTTTTTCCTTCTAAACCTATTTGTTTGGCGTTTTCAAAAGTTGATTTTTCACCTGTTTCCAAAAACACCAATTTGAAATATTCTGGATTCATGTCTAACAACATCATTACAATGCTTCCTTCTTCAATATTACCATCAATGAATTCGCCAGAAGTGGTCGCTCCAAAAATGGAAATTCCTTCTTTATTTAATATCTCACTGACTATATTCCAATCTTGTTGAATGGAGAGAAAAACAATAGCTAATGTAGCTTTAAACCCATCTGAAATAGCATTCTGAATCTCTTTTTCAATGGCTTCTGTAGAATTGGCTTTTATTGTTTTTGAAATCATTTATTGGTGTGCTTTATTAATCATTTTCAGTAATGCCAACCATAACTTTTACACCACCTGTTGCAAAGTTTGATAAATCATCAACAGTTGCTTGCCCTTCGGGAGAACTCATCGTTTCTTGCATTTGTTCAATACTATTAAAATACAATTCTGCTATACGATAATAGTCTGCTTTTTGACCATCTGGTGTTCCAATTAATTTGGTTAATTCCAATTTTGTTACACCTTCCATGGAGGCAGCTAATGGTAAATGCTTGTCTTTATAATAGTTTTCAAATATTTCTGTATCTTTTGGATGTCCATATAAAACTGTGAGTTTGTACATATCAATTGGTTTTAAATTATTTTTCTTTAAGTGCTACGCAACAGGTAGTAAGGTTATGCATTTCTAGGTTTCCGCCAGTTGCGCTGCCTAGTTCTGCATTGCTAAACATACCTACCATAGGTATATTCCATACATTTTTTATACCTTCCAATTCATCTTTCATCATTGGGCTAAAGGCAAGGATTCTTCCAGCCCAACTAAAAACGATTAATGTATCAGCTTTAGGCATTTCAGTGTTTTTTAAGTGTTGAACTCCATTAATTACTTTTTCCATAACATCCAAATCTGGCGGTAAATAAAAAGGAAGTTTTGAATCTTGAGGTACTGTACCACTAGTATAAAAGGAACGGTCTGCCCAATCAACAACCAAAGGTGGACGCATTACTGGATCTCCTTTCTCTCTTTGTAAGGGAAAATTAGCAGCAAGTTCCATCAATACATCTTTGTTATTAGGTGTGATATTTTCTAATCCTCCATATTTTACGGTTATATCTAAAGCAGGAATATTGTCTATAGTATATACATGATTATCCTCACTTTTAGTAACTTTTTTTTCTCTGCCAACTGCTTTCCATCCACAGGTTGCAATGCCATGTATGGCTACCTTATCTTCGTTAAGAACAATACAAATTAAGCCAGTGTTACTTATTTTACCATTAGTAAAAACAAAGGTTTCAGTAAAAGAATAGTTGTCACCAGCACTTGCTCCAAAGGCAATGACATCTTTCCCAATAACGTTTTTAAAACCCCTTAAAATCTCTTCTCCATCTGCCGAAGGATTGCTAGTGCCAATTAAAAAAGATGGTGTATTGAATTTTTCTTTTGCTTTTTTTGCAATTTTCATCGCTACTTCATTGTAGTTTTTGTTAGGATATTCTTCAAGAAAAATTTGAAAATTTTCTTTATTTATATCTAACAAGAGTGTTGCGATTGAACCTTTATGGATTTCTTCATTAATAAATTCACCATTAGTAGTAATACCAAAAACAGTGATATTTTTATTGTCAAGAATTTTAGATATACCTGTTATATCTTGACTTCCAGAAATAAATACTATTGCTAATGTGGGCTTAAAACCGTCGGATAAATTTTGATAAAGCGCTTCTTGAATCGCTTTGGTCGATTTCCCCTTTATGGATTTTGCTTTCATAAATAATGCATTTATTGATATTTAAGTGCTATTAATCAATAAGTAGGGGAATGCTAAATTTAGTAAAAAATAATATGCCTTTTCAAAAAAAGAATATGTGCCAATGTCTTTTTTGATTTGAAAATGAACGACTTAGTCAGTTTGAAAAAAAATAACTTGTTTCACTAATTTATAAACCTTGGGAAAGTATATGTAGATTATTGGCTGTAACTATTTGTAGTTAAATCAATTAAAATGTTACATTATTGAATGAAAGTTACTTTGCTTAGTGACCCTTTTTTAATGATTCTGAATTTGGGATTTTATGTAAAGAACGTCCTATATTTTTATCTAAAACCGTATATAACTTCCATTTTCCGTTTTAAGTTCAAATAAATGAACTTCCGTGTTGGGTTGGGAACACTAAAGGTATAGTATACTAAAGCTTGAAGTAGTGTTTATGTTAGTTTGTTTTGTTCAGAAAAGAGAATAAAATAAAAAAAGCCAATTCAAACTAATGAATCGGCTTTTTACCATCTAACTTAAACTTAACCTAAAAGCAGTACTTATTCTCTGCTTTTACTTTTTCAGCAACTTCCTTACGTAAATCTACGATATCAGGATAGTTCTGGTATTTTGTAAAACGTTTTAAGCCCATAAGCATCATACGTTGCTCGTCTCCTTCGGCAAAAGAAATAATACTTTCTTTTCCTTTTTCTTCAACGATATCTACAGCATGGTATAAATACAATTTAGCCATTGCTATTTGTGCCGATTGTGCTTCTTCACCAAAACGCTTCGCATTCTTTTCAGTTCTTAAAATTGCAGATTCTGCCATATAGATTTCAATTAAGATATCTGCAGCAGCAATTAATAATTGTTGGTGCTTTTCCAAGTCTTGTCCATATTTTTGAACTGCTCCACCAGCAACCATTAAGAATGTCTTTTTTAACTTTTTGATCATTTCCTTTTCTTCAGCAAATAATTCCGAATAATCTGGTGTATCAAAAGATGGGATGCCCATTAGTTCTTCTTGTACAGCTTGAGCAGGACCTAAAAGATCTACATGACCTTTCATCGCTTTCTTAACCAACATACCAACAGAAAGCATTCTGTTAATTTCGTTTGTGCCTTCATAGATACGAGCAATACGAGCGTCTCTCCACGCTGCTTCCATCGGTGTTTCTTCTGAGAAGCCCATGCCACCAAAAATTTGAATACCTTCATCTGCACAATTCTGTACATCTTCAGACACTGCTACTTTTAGAATTGAGCACTCAATTGCATATTCTTCTACACCTTTTAATTCTGCTTCTTGATGAGAATTTCCTGCTGCTTCACGGATAGCTATACGATCTTCAATATTTTTTGCAGCTCTATAAGTTGCTGATTCACCAGCATAGGCACTTGCAGCCATTTCAGCTAATTTTACTTTAATAGCACCAAAGTCAGCAATTGGAGTTTTAAATTGCTTACGCTCATTTGCATATTGAACAGCTGTAGTTAAAATTCGTCTTTGAGAATCTAAACAAGCAGCAGCCAATTTAATACGGCCAACATTGAGTGCATTCATAGCTATTTTAAATCCTTCACCACGACCAGCTAACATGTTTTCTGCGGGAACTTCTGTGTCATTAAAGAAAACTTGACGGGTAGAACTTGCTCTAATACCAAGTTTGTGTTCTTCTTCACCTAAGGTTATTCCATTAGGATTCTTTGGATCGTACTCTACGATGAAACCAGTTATGTTTTTATCATCTTCAATACGTGCAAAAACAATCATCAAACTACAGAAACCTGCATTTGAGATCCACATTTTTTGTCCGTTGATTTTATATGATTTTCCGTCTGAAGAAAGTTCAGCAGTTGTTTTACCAGAGTTGGCATCAGAACCAGCTCCAGGTTCAGTTAAACAATAAGCTCCAAACCACTCACCAGTGGCTAGTTTTGGAACGTATTTTTTCTTTTGTTCTTCCGTTCCATATAACGTGATTGGCATAGTACCAATACCTGTATGAGCACCAAATGCAGTACTAAAAGAACCAGTACCTGATGAAATATAATCACATGTTAAGCACGTAGAAACAAATCCCATTCCTAAACCATCATAAGCTTCTGGTACAGCAACACCTAAAAAGCCAAGCTCGCCAGCCTTACGCATAACCTCTTCGGTTAACGCATAATCTTTAGCTTCAAATCTAGGTTTGTGGGCTATGATTTCTCGCTCGTTAAATTCCATAACGGCTTCTTTCATCATTTTTTGCTCCTCTGAAAAATCTTCAGGAGTAAACACGTCTTCACATTTAGTTTCTTTAACCAAGAACTGACCTCCTCTTAGGATATCTTTTTCAGCTGTTTCCATTTTTGTAATTGTATTAAGTTTTTTTAATTTAAAAATTCAAATATTCCGCAAGCACCTTGACCTGTACCAACACACATCGTAACTGCTCCGTATTTACCTTTCATGTCACGCTTACGCATTTCATCAAATAATTGTACAGAAAGTTTAGCTCCAGTACAACCTAAAGGGCTGTCTCTTATACACATCTGACGCTGCCGACGACTCCTTACGTGTAGA
>OJDK01000353.1_pt1 | contig 21126 bp, 18 predicted proteins | sample 1592791 | NCBI WGS metagenome assembly OJDK01 (sample SAMN05416878, study PRJEB24817) | seawater metagenome | isolation source: Sea water | place: Canada:Atlantic | collected 2013-11
TCATCGGTAAAAAGTTATCCCTGTCTTTTAAACCCGATACCGAAGCCGATGAAGAGACTTTGGCCAGTTATTTACCCAAGCCAGATGCTGACGGCAACATAGATCCTGAATCCATTCCTGAGTCTTTACCGGGTTATTTAATACACTTACGAGCCGAGTTTAATGTGGGTGATGAAGTCACCACCGCGATTAACCCCGCAGCCATGGGCACCCAGTTATTATCCGAGATGGGCTACTGGCAACCGAATAGAGGTTGGAAAACCTCTAAAAATAACCCAATAGCTGGCGAATACCGCGCCATCGCTTTAGATCTGCAAGGCATCAGCCAGCAACAAGCACAAGCCTTACAAAACGATCTAGAAAACACCAAGGCAAAAATAGAAGCGGAAGACTTTGATGACCTTACTAAACAAGACTTAGTCGGTGACCTGCTTTACAGCACCATCTTTAGCTACTTCGCATTAAACAATGTGCAAGACGACATCGCTGCCAAACAGGCGAATATAATCAACTACCGAGCACCAAGTTATGGTATTTTTAAAACCAACTTACAGCCAAGTTATTGGTTCGGCACCCCTAGAGATGTGAAAACCACAGGGCTAGCCATGGACGTGGATCATATGAGTAGCTATCGTGTTGCGAAAGATAATGACCCGCAAGCTAAGACCAACTTTAATAAGCTAATCGGTAATCGTTACAGTGCCATGGAGCACTTAGTACCTGAGCAGATGTTTTCAATAGAAGAGAATAAAGCAGAAGGAATTAGTGCGGTAAAGGCGATTGCAATAGCAGCGGCGGAAGGGCAGAAGATTTATACGATTACAGGTAACAATGTGGAAACTGCTTTAGCAAATATCACGCTAGCCGAAGATACCGAGACTGAAATACGCAATAGTGTTAATGCAGGCTATGTGGTGACGGCTCATGAGAAACAGATCAACTTTAATGGTTGGTTAGGTGAAGGTTATATTATTACTGATCCAATCACGGGTGATGCAGCTTATAAGATATCGGGTGGTGGGAATGGTGGAGTTCTGGTGTTTGATCCGTCAAACGCAGTAGGGTTAACATCACTTATTTTAACGGTATGGTCAATTGTAAATAAAGTATTTGCTCCTACTATCGATTTTTTATTAAACATGTTTAATACGATGTCTACATGTTCAATTGCCGCAGCAAGTAGTGGTAGTTTAATCGTCGGGCTTGTTATTAGTGCTGCTGTTGCATTAATTACTTTAATGTTACTAACGGGAACAATCTTTGCGTTTATTATAGCGTCTCAGGTTGGTGGGCTAGCTGGTATTGTTGCTTTTTTAATTAGTGCAGGTGCTAATTATTTTGGCTGGGGGAGCTTAAATGATGCTTGTGGTAAAATTAAAAGGAAGAGCTGATGTGTAATAAAAAAGCTATGTTGATGAGTGGAGAGGGGAGTCCATATAACACCCCTTTATTAAATTTATTGATAGGTTTTATATTTGTATTTATATATGTGCCCTATTCAATAGCCTATGAAAAGCTATATTTAGGAAGCGGTTATATTCATTCAAAAGCTGAAGGTGAAATGTTTTTTTGGGTAGGGCTTGCTCTTGTGTCAGTTATAGCTTGCAGTCTAATTATTAATGGAATTAAAGTCTGTAAAAATAATTTAAAGTTGTTATCTAAGGGGGACTTATAAAATTTCTTTATTTTGATGAATGTTCTAGTTTGATGGCTGTAGTGTGTTTGTAGGAAAGGCTTTGATAAAAATAGTCTTAGGATCGCTTTTGGTAATTTTTGTTTACTTTCATATCAGATCCAAAGCAGACACCCACTCCAGCCCAAACCGCACAACAACTTAGCCAGCTAAGCGGCTTCCCTTTATACGAACAGGGTGTGCAACTGGCGAGTAATATCATTACTGCCGATATGTTGGGTAATCCCGGAGGGCCAATACAAGCGGATTTAGAAGCGACTATTGACGCTCAGTTAAGCGATGCTATCCGAACAAAAGCAGAAGAGCTAGATAGCGACCCAGTGAAAATCTATCAATGGGTACGTAATAATACTCGTTTTATTCCGAGTCATGGTTCTATTCAAGGAGCAGACTTTACCCTTGCTCATGGCGAGGGTAATAGTTTCGATACCAGCAGTTTATTAATTGCCTTATTACGTGCGGCCAATGTTCCAGCCCGCTATGCAATTGGCACTGCGCGTATTCCCGCAGATAAAGTAATGAACTGTGTCGGTAATGCAAAAAAAACAGAAGCCGCAGGTAACTTATTAGGCCAAGGGGGTATTCCTAACTTGGCACTCACTAGCGGTGGGGTTATTAAGCAGTTCAATATTGAACACATCCGAGCAGAAGCTTGGATCGATTATTTACCCAGCCGCGGCGCTAAACACTCAAAAGGCGATAGCTGGATCGCCATGGATGCGAGCTTTAAGCAGTATGAATTCAGTGAAGGCCTAGATCTTGAATCCTCAGTGCCTTTTGATGCCCAAGCCTTAGTTGATCACATTCAGTAGCAAGCCATTATTAACGAAGACGAAGGCTGGGTGCAGAACGTACCACAGCAAGCAGTAGAAACTGCGATTAACGATTACCAGACTCAGCTAGAAGACTTTATCAATAGCCAACACCCCGATGCGACGGTCGGTGATGTGCTAGGCACCCGTGATATTAAAACAGTTATTCGAGAGTCTCTATCCGCTTCACTGCCTTACGAACTGCGCACCTGCAAACTGGTCAGCAGTGAACTGGTCAGCAGTGAACTGAGTGATAGCCAACGTTGGAAATTTAAATACCAGCTTAGCTATCCGGTTTATGGCCAAGCAGGTGAAACCTTATTACAGATTAATCAGCCAACGGTTAGTTTAATTGGTAAAAAACTCGCATTGTCTTTTAAACCCGATACCGAAGCCGATGAAGAAACACTGGCCAGTTATTTACCCGAGCCAGATGCTGATGGCAATATAGACCCTGAATCCATACCTGATACCTTGCCGGGTTATTTAATTCACTTACGGGCCGAGTTTAATGTAGGTGATGAAATCACCACAGCGATTAACCCCGCTGCCATGGGCACTCAGTTATTATCAGAGATGGGTTACTGGCAGCCAGGAAGAGGTTGGAAGACCTCTAAGAACAACCCAATAGCCGGTGAATACCGCGCCATCGCTTTAGATTTGCAAGGCATCAGCCAACAACAAGCACAAGCGCTAAAAAACGATCTTGAAAATACCAAAGCTAAAATAGAAGCGGAAGACTTTGATGACCTTACTAAACAAGATCTAGTCGGTGACTTACTTTACAGCACTATCTTCAGTTACTTCGCATTAAACAATGTGCAAGACGACATCGCTGCCAAACAAGCGAATATAATCAACTACCGAGCCCCAAGTTATGGTATTTTTAAAACCAACTTACAGCCAAGTTATTGGTTCGGTACCCCTAGAGATGTGAAAACTACAGGGCTGGCCATGGATGTTGATCATATGAGTAGTTATCGTGTTGCGAAAGATAATGACCCGCAAGCTAAGACCAACTTCAATAAGCTAACCGGTAATCGTTACAGTGCCATGGAGCACCTAGTTCCTGAACAGATGTTTTCAACAGAAGAGAATAAAGCAGAAGGAATTAGTGCGGTAAAAGCGATTGCAATAGCAGCGGCTGAAGGGCAAAAGATTTATACCATCACCAATGAAAACCTTGAAACTGCTTTAGCAAACATCACTTTGGCTGAAGATACTGAAACTGAAATACGCAACAGTGTTAATGCGGGTTATGTGGTGACGGCCCATGAGAACCAGATCAACTTTAATGGCTGGTTGGGTGAAGGATATATTATTACTGATCCAATTACTGGCGATGCGGCTTATAAAATATCAGGTGGTGGGAATGGCGCTGTTCTTATTCTTGCTGGTTTATTTATTATGCTGATGGTTTTTATGTCTATTGTACCAATACTTGCTGCAGGAGCTGCAACGAGTGGAGTGCTTGCTGTTCCTGGGTTTATATACCTTGTAGGGGCATTGTTTACGGGTGTTAATTTAGTTGGGGCTGGTGTAGCTTTAGCTAGTGGAAGTGCACTGATGTGTAATATTTTTCTAAGTCTGGGGATTGCTACACTTGCAACAATGATTGGCGGTTGGCTTGCTGGACCAGCAGCTGTTCTATGGAGTATTTTTGGAATCGGTGGTGGTAGCGGTACGGCACTACTGGGATTGTTAAGGGTGTGTGAATAATATGGAATTATGTGTTTTCTTCGACTTAGATTATAAGGTTGCTTTTATACTAAAAGTAATTTTATTGACGTGTATTTTAGTGTTAATTGTTCAATATAGAAAGAAAGCAAGTGTTTTATATATATCAGTTTTTTCTTTGGCGTACTTAACTGGTGAACTTTATGAGATTTCCTATTTACATGAAGTTCGAGAGCTTGAATCTGGATTGGACGAATATCTTGCAGAACAGGTATTGTTGATGCTAGTTCCTGGAGTGGCCTATATTTATATTGGATATTTTATATCTAAATCATCAAAGAATGGTAATCCTATTTGGTCAGGTGCTGAGGGAAAGGATATAGTTATTTCATTCGTTTTTATGCTGATGGTTGTATTTATTAGTTGGGTTTTTAGCTCTAGTTGTTTAATTATATAATTATGATTTGTTTATATTTTTTTAAATTTTTCTATCTTTAGGAATGAAGATTAATTAGTCTTAAACGCTATACTAATTTAATGGTAAAATTATCACCAATATTTATATTTTTTATAGTTGCATATTTATTGTTTTCTGATGACCCCGTTGACGTTAGAATAAATTTCATTATTAGAATTATATTGTCTTGGTGCTTTGTATCTATGCTTAGCTTATTTTTCTATGAAAAGAAGTGAATGCATTTAGAGAGAAGGGAAAACGTTCCTGTTACTAGTAACAGGGGCGCTTTTCAGTTTTTAAAAATGAAATACAAAAATAGAACCCTTCAATTACTATAATAGTTCGCGGCTAGCCCTATTATTTAAACCAAGTGCCTTTTGATGCACAAGGGTTAGTTGATAACATTCAGCAGCAAGCCATTATTAATGAAGACGAAGGCTGGGTGCAGAACGTACCACAGCAAGCAGTAGAAACTGCGTACTCGCAAATTGGTAAGTAGTGAACTGAGTGATAACCAGCGCTGGAAATTTAAATACCAGCTTAACTATCCGGTTTACGGCCAAGCGGGTGAAACCTTATTACAGGTCAATCAGCCAACGGTTAGCCTCATCGGTAAAAAGTTATCCCTGTCTTTTAAACCCGATACCGAAGCCGATGAAGAAACACTGGCCAGTTATCTACCCGAGCCGGATGAGAACGGCAATATAGACCCTGAATCCATTCCTGAGTCTTTACCGGGTTATTTGATTCACTTACGGGCCGAGTTTAATGTAGATGATGAAATCACCACTGCGATTAACCCCGCCGCCATGGGCACCCAGTTATTATCAGAGATGGGCTACTGGCAGCCAGGCAGAGGTTGGAAAACCTCAAAAAACAACCCAATCGCCGGTGAATATCGTGCTATCGCATTAGACCTGCAAGGCATCAGCCAGCAACAAGCGCAAGCTTTACAAAACGATCTTGAAAATACTAAAGCGAAAATAGAAGCGGAAGACTTTGATAACCTCACTAAGCAAGACCTAGTGGGCGACCTGCTTTACAGCACGATTTTTAGTTATTTCGCACTCAATAATGTGCAAGACGATATCGCGGCTAAGCAAGCTAACATCATTAACTACCGAGCACCAAGTTATGGTATTTTTAAAACCAACTTGCAGCCTAGTTATTGGTTCGGTACACCTAGGGATGTGAAAACAACAGGGCTAGCCATGGACGTTGACCACATGAGTAGTTATCGTGTTGCGAAAGATAATGACCCAGAAGCTAAGACCAACTTCAATAAGCTAACGGGTAATCGTTACAGTGCCATGGAGCACTTAGTTCCTGAGCAGATGTTTTCAACACCCGAGAATAAAGCAGAAGGGATTAGTGCGGTAAAGGCAATTGCAATCGCAGCAGCTGAAGGGCAGAAGATTTATACCGTCAACAAACAGAACCTTGAAATCGCTTTAGCAAGCATCGCGCTAGCGGAAGATACCGAGACTGAAATACGAAACAGTGTGAATGCAGGTTATGTGGTGACGGCTCAAGAGAAGCAGATCAACTTTAATGGTTGGTTGGGTGAAGGGTATGTTATTACCGACCCAGTTACGGGTGATGCAGCTTATAAGATATCGGGTGGGGGGAATGGTGGGTTATTAGTTGCTTTAGGTATTGGTTTACAGACACTCAATTTTTATTTGATATTTAAAGGGTTATTAAAAGCTATTGGCAGCACCGCAGCATTCAGTATAGCACCTATAACAGCGATGCTTTCAGGGATAATTGCAGTCAGTCAAGGGTGTGTTAATTCGGAAGCAGCAACGTACTATAATATTATGCTAGTTGTTATTGCTTTGATGCAATCTTTGTTGATAGCACTATTAACGGTAGCAGGTCCACTTGGAGTTTTGGCTTTTGCAATTTTAACCGTATCAATTTATGTATTTAAAAACTTTCTTGTAAATATGATATTAAATTCCAGGGTATGTAGAGGTGATTAGTTTGTTTATTAAATGTGTTAATTGTAAACTTGTATTTAAACGCGATTTCGAACCTTTTACATGTCCAGGTTGTAGATCAGGATTACGTCTGAATAATATTAATGAAATTGATAGTAAGAGATTAAGTATCATGATGAAGCACGGACTATTTAAAGTTTTTTGTTTTTTTATGGCTTTATTTTTCGTGATTAATACATGGGTAGATTTTAATGCCCCAAACGAATTGATATCAATTTACACATTCGAAGTATCTAAAAACTATCTGGTACTTTTTTTAAGTTCGATAATTCCTATATTAATCGCAATTAAAATGCATTTTAGCATTGAACGTGAGATGAAAGAGTACCCAGTTGATACATCGATAATTGAAGAATAATAATGCATTGTCTTAATTTTCAATAATATAGCTAATTCCCATAGAATGTAGGTTTAAGCAGTATGAGTTCAGCGAAGGCATAGGCCTTGAAACCTCAGTACCTTTTGATGCACAAGCCTTGGTTGATAACATTCAGCAGCAAGCAATTATCAATGAAGACGAAGGCTGGGTGCAGAACGTACCACAGCAAGCAGTAGAAACCGCGATTAACGATTACCAGACTCAGCTAGAAGACTTTATCAATAGTCAGCACCCCGATGCGACGGTGGGTGATGTATTGGGCACTAGCGATATCAAAACCGTCATCCGTGAATCACTCTCCGCATCATTACCTTACGAACTGCGTACCCGTAAATTAGTCAGCAGCGAACTGAGTGATAGCCAGCGCTGGAAATTTAAATACCAGCTTAGCTATCCGGTTTACGGCCAAGAGGGTGAAACCTTATTACAGATCAATCAGCCAACGGTTAGTTTAATCGGTAAAAAACTCGCTCTGTCTTTTAAACCCGATACCCAAGCCGATGAAGAAACGCTGGCCAGTTATTTACCCGAGCCAGATGCTGATGGCAATATCGACCCTGCAAGTATTCCTGATACCTTACCGGGCTATCTGATTCACTTACGAGCCGAGTTTAATGTGGGTGATGAAATCACCACAGCGATTAACCCCGCCGCTATGGGCACTCAATTATTATCCGAGATGGGCTACTGGCAACCAGGCAGAGGTTGGCAAACCTCTAAAAATAACCCGATCGCCGGTGAATACCGAGCTATTGCATTAGATCTGCAAGGCATCAGCCAGCAGCAAGCACAAGCCTTGCAAAACGATCTTGAAAATACTAAAGCAAAAATAGAAGCGGAAGACTACAGCGATCTTACTAAACAAGATCTTGTCGGTGACCTGCTTTACAGCACTATTTTTAGTTATTTAGCACTCAACAATGTGCAAGACGATATCGCTGCGAAACAAGCTAATATAATCAACTACAGAGCACCAAGTTATGGTATTTTTAAAACCAACTTACAGCCGAGTTATTGGTTCGGTACTCCTAGGGATGTGAAAACAACAGGGTTAGCCATGGACGTTGACCACATGAGTAGTTACCGAGTGGCGAAAGATAATGACCCAGAAGCTAAGACCAACTTCAATAAGCTAGCGGGTAATCGTTACAGTGCTATGGAGCACTTAGTTCCGGAACAGATGTTTTTAACACCCGAGAATAAAGCAGAAGGGATTAGTGCGGTAAAGGCAATTGCAATTGCAGCAGCTGAAGGGCAAAAGATTTATACCATCACCCAAGAAAATCTTGAAACAGCTTTAGTCACGCTAACGTTAGCGGAAGATACTGAAACAGAAATACGTAACAGTGTGAATGCAGGTTATGTGGTGACGGCTCATGAGCAACAAATCAACTTTAATGGCTGGTTAGGTGAAGGTTATGTTATTACTGATCCAATCACTGGTGATGCCGCTTATAAAATATCGGGTGGGGGGAATGGTGCTGTTATCTTAACTGATCCAGTAGGTTTGACTTCACTGGTTTTAACTTTGTGGTCGGTTGTAAAGGGAGTATTTACTGTCGGCGCTGACTTCTTTCTGAACTTATTTAATACACTGATTCAGTGTTCTATTGCAGCGGCAAGTAGTGATAGCTTATTTGTAGGACTTGTTATTGTCGCTGTTGTTGCGTTAATGGCTTTTCTGTTATTAACAATAACAGTTTATGCTTTCATTATAGCCGCGCAGGTTGGTGGGTTAGTAGCTGTGATTGCTGGTGTTTTTAGTGCAGGAGCAAATTATTATGGTTGGACTAGTTTGAATGATTCTTGTAATAATATTAATAGGAACAATTAATGATTAATAAGAAAGCAATGCTAACTAGTGTTGGAAATAGCCCATATAACATTCCATTTTTAAACTTTATAATAGGTTTGGCGCTTATATTAATTTATTTACCTTGTACAATTTTTTCTGGACAGCTTTGTTTATTAGAAGATGATTTTACTTCTGAAGTTAACAGCTCGGCATTATTTATTGGAGAAGTTATTTTTCTATTAATTGTTGGTGGTGCCTTTCTCGTGAATGGGCTTAAAACTTATAAAATAAGCCTTAAGAAAATAATGGAAGATGATTATAAGTAAATACGAAATTACATGTTGATCTAGACTGGTAATGCGAAAACGCCAGAAGCCGCAGGCAACTTATTAGGCCAAGGTGGCATTCCTAACTTGGCGCTTACTAACGGTGGGGTTATTAAGCAGTTCGAGATTGAACACATTTGGGCTGAAGCATGGATTGATTATTTCCCTAGCCGAGGCGCTAAACACTCAAAAGGCGATAGCTGGATCGCCATGGATGCGAGCTTTAAGCAGTATGAGTTCAGTGAAGGCCTAGATCTTAAAACCTCAGTGCCTTTTGATGCACAAGCCTTAGTTGATAACATTCAGCAGCAAGCAGTGATCAATGAAGACGAAGGCTGGGTGTAGAACGTACCACAAGCGTTAGTTGAAACAGCGATTAACGATTACCAGACTCAGTTAGAATATTTTATAAATAGTCAGCACCCTGATGCGACGGTCGGTGATGTGCTGGGCACCAGTGATATTAAAAGCGTCATCCGTGAATCATTCTCTGTATCATTACCTTACGAACTGCGCACCCGCAAACTAGTCTGAGTGATAGCCAGCGTTGGAAGTTTAAATACCAGCTTAACTCGCCGGTCTATGGTCAAGCTGGCGAAACCTTATTACAGATTAACCAGCCAACGGTTAGCTTAGTCGGTAAGAAGCTATCACTGTCTTTTAAACCGGATACTGAAGCCGATGAAGAAACTCTGGCCAGTTATTTACCCGAGCCGGATGAAAACGGTAACATAGATCCAGAAACTATCTCTGATACCTTACCGGGTTATTTGATTCATTTAAGAGCTGAGTTTAACGTGGGTGATGACGTCACCACCGCGATTAATCCCGCAGCCATGGGGGCCAGTTATGCAGTGCCTAATCGCTTTTAAAGGCTGACAAACGAAGCTACTGCTACTTTCAAAAGTTTTGAAGTCAAAACTATGATCTCATTTCCATTAGTGTCCGTTAAGATCCTGGGGAATCCATTCATTAAGTGTAGGTTTTAGTATGGGTTTTTAGGATTTATTATGAATAATATCTATTAATCAATGCTAACACACCTATGCATCATAGGCGTGTGGGTGGTAGCTGCTGACTTACTCATATGTGCGCTGAATTCCTAATTGAAAATAACAAAAACAGCATTGTAAGGGATTGTGGGGCTTTTGAACAAAGCATCTGCGTAATGCTAATCAGTAAAGTTATTACAAATGACAACTTAGGCGTTAAAAAGTACTGTATTAATGAGAAGAAAGTACTGGGTAAAATACTGTATATTTTGTCTCAGCTCCTGAAAATTATTGGCATTAAAAAAATAATTGGTACCTTGAGATTCTCTATTCATGGTGGCTGTAGAGTAGTTGATTGTTTTTTGTTACATAAAATCAATTTTATGACTTGGCCTATCTCATAAGCTATGCTTAAATACTGGTTAAATCTACAGTAAAGAAGAAGATGATTAGAATAATCTGATTATCAAAGCTAAATATAAGGAACGTCATAATGGATGCAAATAAGCAAAAAGCACTTGATGCAGCACTAGGTCAGATTGAGCGTCAGTTCGGTAAAGGCTCCATTATGAAAATGGGCGACCAGCCACGCGAAGCAATTCCGTCAGTATCAACAGGTTCATTGACCTTGGATGTAGCGCTCGGCATAGGTGGTTTGCCATATGGCCGAATCGTTGAAATTTATGGTCCAGAAAGTTCAGGTAAAACAACGCTTTGTCTGTCTGTGATGGCTGAAGCACAAAAGCAAGGTAAAACGGTAGCTATCGTTGATGCCGAGCACGCACTTGATCCTTTATATGCTGAAAAGTTAGGTATTAACCTAGATACTTTACTCGTTTCTCAGCCAGATACGGGTGAGCAAGGCTTAGAAATTACTGACAGTCTAGTACGTTCAGGTGCGGTTGATGTGATCGTAGTCGATTCGGTTGCCGCGCTAACACCAAAAGCAGAGATCGAAGGCGACATGGGTGATCACCATGTTGGTTTGCAAGCACGTTTAATGTCACAAGCATTAAGAAAGATGACTGCAAATGTTAAGAACGCGAACTGCTTAGTGATCTTCATTAACCAAATTCGTATGAAAATTGGTGTGATGTTTGGTAATCCAGAAACAACGACCGGTGGTAATGCACTTAAGTTCTACTCCTCTGTTCGTTTAGACATTCGTCGTACAGGTGCGGTAAAGCAGGGTGATGAAGTAACGGGTAACGAAACTCGCGTAAAGGTTGTGAAGAACAAGGTTGCTCCTCCCTTTAAGCAAGCTGAATTCCAGATTCTGTATGGTGAAGGTATTTATCACATGGGTGAAGTTATCGACCTAGGTGTGAAGTGTGGTTTGGTTGATAAGTCAGGTGCTTGGTATGCCTACCAAGGTGATAAGATTGGCCAGGGTAAAGCGAATGCTGCAAAGTTTTTACAAGACAACCCAGTCATTGCTGAAGAAATCGAGAAAGAAATTCGCCTGCAGTTAATGACCAGTCAGCTTGCTGAAAAGCCAGATGAAAAAGCTGCAGACGATAAAAAGACAGAAGATAAAAAGGCCCAGAAAGTTAAAGAGCCTAAAGAAAAAAGTGAGTCTTAGGATTTACTGTGTATAAAAATACTTCAGGGTTTTTTAAGCCAACAGAACTCTCTGAAAGTGAATTACGCGTGGCAGCAATCAATTTGCTGTCACGTCGTGAATACTCCCGTCATGAGCTTTATCAAAAGCTTATTGCTCGCACCTCTAGCGAGACCTATTTACTCCAATTATTAGATCAACTCGTTCAGGCTGGCTATCAAAGCGATCAGCGGTTTACTGAATCTTTTATTCGGTCACGCATCAATCGTGGTTTAGGCCAAATGAGAATAGAGCGTGAGTTGAAAGAAAAAGGCATTGAGCAAGACTTGATTGAACAAAGCTTTGCTGTGGAAATTGATTGGTTTGAACTGGCTTATGAATGCGGCTTGAGAAAATTTCGCTCCTTAGATCTTTATGATTATAAAGAGAAACAAAAAGCATTTCGCTATTTAGCCTACCGTGGGTTTTCTATGGATCAGATACATTTCGCAGTAGAACATTACTTGGAGTTACAAAAGTCATAGAATTTAGGTTATATCGAATGCTGTTTTTAGACTATTAGTTTTGAATTCCTTCTATGTCAGTCTTTCCCCGTAAGCTGTCGCCTGAGTCCATTGACAGAATAGCGGCTAAACGAATATCTTAATAACATAATTATAAAGACAGTTGCTCCGATAGATTAGAAGTAGCGCGTCGATGACTGATGCTTAAATATCTTAGAAAAACGCACTACAGTCATACAGTCTATTGAGGTAAGTTATGCCGATTTTGCCACAAGTGGCCCTGCCATTTGTACGCCTGCTGTATCAGTTTTGGCTAGATCACAATGTTCCAAAAAATGTTCTTGATGATATTGTAGGTGCCGACATTGAAGTTGAAGGCAAAGGTAAGTTTGGTATATCCAGTCATAAAATGGCTCGTTTACACCAGGCTGCTGTTGAATCAACGGGTGATCATTCTTTAGGCATTCGCCTAGGCCAACATATTGCAAAATCTAATATTGCCATCTCGGATATGCTGTTAAAAGCGCATTCCTTAGAGACTGGGTTAGATGTTTTATTGAGTCATTCTTCTGCGATTACGGAGTCAGGTTTTTTTGAGCTCACTGACATTGACGATGAGGTTGTACGCTTATCATTTACTAGAAATGAGGGTGTGACTTTTAGCAACTATCAAAAAGACGTTGTTTTTGCTGCCATCCAAAATTGGTTTTCTCTTTTATTTATCGATGCGAATGAACATATTAAGTATTTCTTTGACGCGAATGTTGTCTCCGGAATCGAGCATCAAAAGCTATTAGATTGCGATACGTGTAAGGGTGATGATACGTATTTAGAAGTTTCAAAATCGTTGCTGAGTCGAGAAAACCCCTATGCTAATGAAGTCCTTTTCGATAAAAATATCATTGAAGTCGATAAAATTATTGCTAAGCGTAAGCAGCGGCTTGATCTTTATATCGAGGTTCGTACGGCAATTCGAGGTTGTTTATTACAGCGCAAAGCAACTCAAGAGAATGTCGCTCAGCAATTGAATCTAACCATTCGAAATATGCAGCGCCGCTTAAAAGAAGTCGGGGTGACTTACCAGTCGATATTAGACGATAGTCGTGAAGCTCTGGCGTTAAGCCTAATTAAAGATCAAAGCATTCCGCTTTATGAGATTTCATTTCTTGTCGGTTTTACCGAGCCTAGTGCTTTTTATAAGGCATTTCGTCGTTGGACGGGTAAACGTCCGGGTGATTATCGTCAAGCGGTCTCTGATTTGGATAAGGCTGATGCTACTCAGTCGATGCTCGTCAATCAAGAGCTGGGTACAGTATCGAGAAACCTAGAGTCTGCTTAAACTCTAGGCTTTATCTCAATGCTTTACTGTCGAATGACTTCTACGGCTAGTGAAGCTTCAGGCGAGGTCTAATGACTTTGTTGATATGACCAACAAGCGATAGTAATAATGTGTGCTTATAGCCATGCAAAGCAATTTGGTGCATGCGATAGAGCGATACATATACAAGTCGTGCAATGCGCCCTTCGATCATCATTGAGCCGCTACTTAAATTCCCCATCAGGCTGCCTACCGTACTGTATCGACTTAACGATACCAGTGAGCCTTTATCTCGATAAACAAAATCTGGTGACGTCTTTCCTACGTGTAATGCCGATAATACTTTAAGCAGATGACTTGCTTGCTGGTGAGCTGCTTGAGCACGAGGTGGGACAGCTTTGCCATTTTCTTGGATAAGGAAAGAGCAGTCACCTATGGCAAAAATGTCGTCATCAAGGGTTGTTTGAAGACTCGCCTTAATCGCCAATTGATTTGCGCGATTGGTTTCAAGTCCTGCAATATTGGCTAAGAAATCAGGTGCTTTAACACCGGCTGCCCATACCTTTAATTTTGCTTTAATCACATCGCCACTTTTTGTGACAAAGCCTTCTTCGGTCACTTCAGTGATCATTGTTTCGGTTAATACACTAACGCCAATTTTTTCGAGTTCACGTTTGGCTGCATTGGAAATGCGTCTTGGCAGGGCTGGTAAAATTTGAGGGCCTGCTTCAATTAACGAAACGTTAAGCTTATCGGTAGTGAATTGAATGCTGTCATAGCTAGCGAACGCTTCGGTAGTATTGTAAAGCTCGGCTGATAGCTCAACACCGGTAGCGCCTGCACCGACAATCGCAATGCTTAGATCTTCAGGGTTATTACTGCCATTAGCTTTGATGAATTGGTTTAATAACTTCTGATGGAAAACTTCTGCTTGCTGGCGAGCATCCAAGAAATAACAGTGTTCAGCAGCGCCTTTGGTTCCAAAATCATTCGTCACGCTGCCTAGTGCTATCACTAATTGACTATAGCCGATTTCACGCTGAGCTAGGATTTCTTCACCATCATCATAAATAGGCGCTAATTCGATGGTTTTAGTTTCTCTATTGAGGCCTTTCATTCTTCCAATATGAAAGTTGAATCCGTGCTTCTTGCCGTGCGCCTGATAATTTAGCTCGTCGATACCAGAATCAAGTGCGCCAGTTGCTACTTCGTGCAGTAGAGGTTTCCATAAATGTGTATGGTTGCTATCCACTAGGTGGATTTCAGCCTTATTTTTTTTACCCCATTTATGACCCAGTTGTGTAGCGAGTTCTAAACCGCCTGCGCCGCCGCCAACTATAACTATTTTCTGCACGCTAAAATCCTATGAAAGAGGGAGTTACCCACATTATATCCGACTAACAGGTCAATGTGCGTCACTTTTGTAGATTAAAAGTTTATGTATGCACAAAGATTTGAATCTGGGTTACAACTTATTAAGTGTCTTTTTGCATATTTGCTGGTTTAAAGCTTCTTCTGCACTATAAATGGTGAGACTTATACACGTATTTAATAGCGCTTTGAGTCGTGTATTGTAGTCAGAATCATCAATACGAATGAGTGCTAAAGTATATTCGTTGTAGAGCACCGCGAGTCTCTGTTCTTTAGAGAGTGCATCTTCAAATAATTCAATTACTGTATCTTCATCGGCGCCGTAAGTCATACTGCCAAGAAACCCGCCAACACGTTCGATGATGCCAGCCTTAATGCCTGCAAGCATGGCTCCATAAACCGGATGATTAGGGGAGTTCTTATGCAGCTTTTCAAGTCTGTCTTGTGTTGGGTCTATTAAGCCAGAGCTCGAAGCGGCGCTTGTGGATAATAATTCTAAGCGTCTCATCTTTTGATACAAATCACCAAAGGCTAAAAATTCAAAATCTTTAAATTCAGCCACCCAAGGCTGCATCAGGGCATCTATTTCTAAGAATTTAGCTTCTTTGTGTTTTTTTGAAACTAAAAGCGTCGTATGAATCAGCTTTGAATAGAGAGCAGGTAATAAGCCCGCTGGGCCAAGCTCCATGCCAAGTGTGTAGGCTTGTTCAAACTGACCTTGGTAATGCATGCGCCATACTTGCTGAACTGCTTGAGCTAACGGCTGAAAGTTTTGCGTTAAAATCGGTTTTAAAGAAGGATGGCTATCTGCTTGGCTCGCAAGATCAATCAGTTGCTGAGACAGCTGGGGATATTTATGGAGCATCTTTTCTATATGAGCACTATCAGGCCAAGCTAATTGAGTACCTGCGGATAAAACAGCCCAGTTCTTTGCTAGCAAGTCTCCGGAATAATCAAATTTAGGTAACGACTCTGGATAAGGCTTCCAAGTCGAAGCGCTTTCTTGTGAGGCTTTTAGTTGAGGCGTTTCTAATTGAAAGTCACTGGGTTGAGGATCATTTGGCTGAGAATCAGCGAACGAAAAAGAGGCAACAGAACAAAGAGTAATAAAGATGGATAAACGCAAGCGCATGGCTTATTTCCTGATATAAAATATGTGGACATTATAAAAGAAAATACATTTGATCGCGGGGTTGGATTAAGCCAGATAAGTATATTTACGCCAGACGAAGCGCTTTTAGCCTGTCTGACGCCGCACTAAAGGCTTTAAATCTAATTGTTCTACTTAATTTTTCTACTTAAAGGCTGGGCCTGCTGGGCGCCCTAATGCTTTTAGTATTTTGGCAAGAGGGCAGAAGCCCGTAAAAGATGCCTGCAGCATATTGATACCAACAAACGCTGTAAATCCAAGCCAGTAAATAGAATGAAGCTGGGAAAGCGCAATGCTTAAAAGAATAAAAGTACCCGCAAGGGCAAAAACTAGACGGTCAATGTTCATAAGATAATCCAGAGGTTGGTGTGTATTTAATATCCCTATATTCTTATCTGGTTATATTTAATAGTCAACTAACTTTACCTTTACTAAAATAATGGTCTTAACAGTCGGTTAGTTTGTTCTGAGATCTACTTATTCCCTACGAGGCAAGCTATAATCTTGCCCAAATATTTCTACCAAACTGTGATCCCTGTATTTAATCCAGTATGTAATGGACCGTGTTAACTATGAAAAGCTCTGATATTCGCCAAGCATTTTTGAATTACTTCAACTCTAAAGGCCATGAGATTGTTGCCTCAAGCCCTCTTATTCCAGGCAATGACCCAACCTTATTGTTTACCAATGCGGGTATGGTTCAATTTAAAGATGTTTTCTTAGGCCAGGATGATCGTAGTTATACGCGTGCGACTTCTTCTCAGCGCTGTGTTCGCGCTGGTGGTAAGCATAACGATTTAGAAAACGTAGGTTATACCGCACGTCACCATACTTTCTTCGAAATGTTGGGTAACTTCAGCTTTGGCGATTATTTTAAGCAAGATGCGATTAAGTTTGCTTGGGAATTCTTAACCTCTAAAGAGTGGATGAATCTTCCAGAAGAAAAGCTATTAGTTACTGTCTACGCCGACGACCAAGAAGCGTATGACATCTGGCATAAAGAGATGGGTTTAAGCGAAGATAAGATCATTCGCATTGGTGATAATAAAGGTGCTAAGTACGCATCGGATAATTTCTGGTCAATGGGTGATACGGGTCCTTGTGGTCCGTGTACTGAAATTTTCTATGATCATGGCGAACACATTTGGGGTGGTAAACCAGGTACGCCAGAAGAAGATGGTGATCGCTTCATCGAGATCTGGAACGTGGTATTCATGCAAAATAACCGCACCGAAGATGGTGTGATGCATCCTTTACCTAAGCCATCGGTTGATACCGGTATGGGTCTTGAGCGTATCGCTGCGATTATGCAGGGCGTTCATAGCAACTACGAAATCGACTTATTCCAAGCGCTATTAAAATCAGCGGCCGAAGTTACTGGTTGTACCGATTTAGAAAATAAATCTTTACGCGTGATCGCCGACCATATTCGTTCGACCAGCTTTTTAGTGATTGATGGTGTGTATCCTTCGAATGAAGGTCGTGGTTATGTATTACGCCGCATCATTCGCCGTGCAGTACGTCATGGTCACATGTTGGGTGCGAAGATTGGTTTCTTCCATAAGTTAGTTGCTTCTTTAGTTGAGCAGATGGGCGTTGCATATCCTGAGCTGGTTAAACTGCAGGCGCAGGTAGAAAAAGTATTACGCTTAGAAGAAGAGCAGTTTGCTAAGACCCTTGATAAAGGCATGGGCATGCTGAACGATGCGATTGACTCTCTAGAGGGCGATACCATTCCAGGCGAAACGGTTTTCAAACTTTACGATACCTACGGTTTTCCGATGGATTTAACCGCAGATGTTGCGCGTGAAAAGAATTTAAAAATTGATGAAGCGGGTTTTGAAACCGCGATGGATCATCAGCGCGCTACTGCCAGAGCGGCAGGCAACTTCTCTGTGAAAGGCGGTGCATCCTTAGACCTTGAAGGTGAAACGACTTTCTTAGGCTATGACAACTTAGTGAATCAGGGTTCTGTTCAAGGCTTGTTTGTTGACGGTAATAAAGTCGATAGCATCTCTGCCAATAACGGTGCGGGCACTGAAGCGTTGATCGTATTAGATGAAACTGCTTTTTATGGTGAGTCTGGTGGGCAGTGCGGTGATGCGGGTTTCTTAAAAGCTGACGGTGTTGTTTTCCAAGTGAAAAACACGGTTAAAGAAAGTGGTAACCATGTACACCAGGGTGTTTTGGTGGAAGGTACGGTTAATACCGGTGATAAGCTAACTGCAGAAGTGGATGCCGAAAAGCGTGCCTCTACGGCACTGCATCACTCAGCAACGCACATCTTGCATGCTGCACTGCGTGGCTTGCTAGGTGAGCACGTTGCTCAAAAAGGTTCATTAGTAACCTATGACAAATTACGTTTTGATTTCTCTCACTTAGAAGCCATGACAGTGCAAGAAATCGCCACGATCGAAGATCGTGTTAATGCGGAAATTCGTCATAATAGCGAAATTACAACACGCTTAATGAACATTGATGACGCTAAAAATAGCGGCGCAATGGCCTTGTTTGGCGAAAAGTATGACGACGAAGTACGCGTGTTGGCAATGGGGACTGGCGCAGGTGCTGATCAATTCTCGATTGAATTGTGTGGTGGTACTCACGCTAAGCGCACCGGTGATTTGGGCGTATTTAAAATCACCTCTGAAGCCAGTGCTGCAGCAGGGGTTCGTCGTATAGAAGCCGTTGTTGGTCAGGCTGCATTAGATTTTATTAACGCAGAAGAAAAAACATTGCATACCATTGCTCGTTCAGTAAAAGGCAGTAGTGACAATGTAGGCGAAAAAGTTGAGCAGGTGGTTGCTAAAAATCGCCAGCTAGAAAAAGAATTAGAAGCCTTGAAAGCAAAACTTGCTAGCTCAGCAGGATCTGATTTAGCGGCTCAAGCAATCGACGGTAATGGTTTTAAAATCTTATCGGCGCGCATCGACGGCACCGATGTTCCGACCATGAAAACAACGTTAGATCAGCTTAAAGATAAGCTGGGTTCCGTTGTGATTATGTTGGCTGCTGAAACCGAAGGTAAAGTAACCTTGCTTGCGGGCGTTACAAAAGATCTTATCGGTAAAGTAAAAGCCGGTGACATTGTTAAAGAATGCGCACCGTATGTTGATGGTCGTGGTGGTGGTAAGCCAGAGATGGCTCAGGCCGGTGGTAAAAATGCTGAAGGTATTCCGCAGGCATTGGAAGCATTTAGTGCCATGGTTGCCAAGCTTTAGGTTAAATAATGTAAAGTTATTATCTTTAATGTAGCTAAAACACTGAAAGGTGATTGATAATAGTATCAATCGCCTTTTTTTGATTTGGCTGCTTATCTTTTGATTTAATATTGAACAGATTTAGTGTTTAATTGAGCCCCTTTTTTTCTTTAGCTAGTTAAAATCATGGCGTTATACGTACAGAAGTACGGCGGGACTTCGGTAGGCACCGTCGAGCGCATCGAGCATGTCGCTGATAAAGTAAAGTCCTTCCATGATGCTGGTCACCAGATGGTGATTGCAGTCTCAGCAATGAGTGGTGAAACAAATCGTCTTATCGCTCTGGCTGGTGGCATAACAGATAATCCTACGCCCCGCGAAATGGATGTCTTAATATCAACAGGCGAACAAGTAACGATTGCTTTATTAGCAATGGCGTTACAAAAACGCGGTGTGGGTGCTAAGTCGTTTACCGGTTGGCAAGTAGCGATTAAAACTGATAGCTCACATATGAAAGCCCGTATTGAAGATATCGATACCGCTGCCATTAAAGAGCAATTAGATGCTGGCAACGTATGTATTGTTGCAGGCTTTCAAGGCGTAGATAGTAATAACAATATTACAACACTAGGTCGTGGTGGCTCAGATACAACCGGTGTTGCATTGGCCGCTGCCTTAGGTGCTGATGAAGCGCAGATTTATACAGACGTCGATGGTGTGTATACCACCGACCCTAGAGTTGTACCTAATGCTCGTCGCATGGAAAAAGTGACGTTTGAAGAAATGCTAGAAATGGCAAGCTTAGGTTCAAAAATATTACAGATTCGTTCGGTCGAATTTGCCGGTAAATATAAAGTACCACTACGTGTACTTTCTAGTTTTGATGATGGCCCAGGCACACTCATCACAATGGAAGAGGATATCTCCGTGGAAAATCCAGTTATCTCCGGTATCGCGTTTAACCGCGATGAAGCTAAGGTTACTGTTAAGGGCGTGCCTGATATTCCAGGTGTGGCTTCTAAGATTTTGTGTCCAATTAGTGATGCAAATGTTGAAGTAGATATGATTGTGCAAAACGTAGCAGAAGACGGTACTACCGACTTTACGTTTACCGTACATAGAAACGACTACGCAAAAGCGTTGGAAGTTTTGAAAAATACAGCTTCTGAACTGGGTGCGCGTAGCGTATCGGGAACAGATGACATCTGTAAGGTGTCTATGGTTGGTGTTGGTATGCGTTCTCATGCAGGCGTTGCTAGCAAAATGTTTAAAGTATTGGCGGATGAATCCATCAATATTCAAGCGATTACAACGTCAGAAATTAAAATCTCTGTTGTTATTGCAGAAAAATACCTAGAACTAGCAGTGCGCGCTTTGCACACAGCGTTTGACCTTGATGCTAAGGTTGAAGCGTAATATCAGGCATTAGTCTGATATATGCTTCAGTAAGGGCCGGAGTGCCCTTACAGCACTAAAAGTTCTGGATTATTCCCTGCTTTTTCTTTCATTTTGCCGTATGTGGGCAATACTTAGGAATAGAGTAGGGAAACTTCTCGTTTAGATATGTCAAATCGATGTAAATAGACAACACCCTAGAAACAAAGCAGTTCGCACTGTAGTACGCGTACTTTTTTAAGTACTACGAAAGTAAAGATTGGAGAATCTAATGCTAATTTTGACGCGCCGTGTTGGCGAAACACTTATGATTGGTGATGAAGTTACCGTAACCGTTTTAGGGGTTAAAGGTAATCAAGTTCGCATCGGTGTTAATGCCCCGAAGGAAGTATCGGTGCACCGTGAAGAGATCTATCAGCGTATTCAGCGTGAGAAAAATGGTGAAGGCGAACCAAGCGGAAACTTCTAACGTATTAATATTTATGAAAAAAATC